>Ga0207850_100009_pt1 | contig 240808 bp, 254 predicted proteins | sample 23E2SouthBayCA_FD_187746 | JGI IMG/M metagenome (GOLD analysis project Ga0207850, IMG submission 187746) | Aerobic enrichment media microbial communities from Eden Landing Ponds, California, USA - A23 E3 (3) (SPAdes) | ecosystem: Environmental > Aquatic > Marine > Unclassified | place...
CGGGACGCCGCAGAGAACGGCGTCACCGAACCCGAGGCCGACGATCCCGACGAGGAAGAGGGCGTCGTCGAACTCTTAGACGAGATCCAGGTCGCCTACAGCGTCGGCGCGATCAACGACGATCCGTCGGGGTTCACGGACAACAACGGCTTCGAACCGGTCGAGCAGTACAGCCTCCGCGAGTTCCTGGACCGCATCAGCGACGGGACCGGAGCGGAGTTCTCCGCCGGGACGATGAACGCCGAAGAGGGTGGCGGGACGGGCGAGCAGGGCTGTTTCGCGGGTGGCAACCCGGACGAGCCGAGTGTCCACCAGGTCAGCGTCGTCTGGTGGTTGCCGATCGACCACGGCAACCAGGTGCAGTCCGACTCCGTTTCTTTCGACCTCGGGTTCTACACCGAGCAGTGCCGCCACAACGACGGCGAGGGGATGGCACCCGAACCGACTACGCTTACCCTCGATTCGCCGCAAGGGCAGGGTGAGGGCTTTGCCAACCCGTGGGATGTTTCGGAGACACTAGCCCACACCGGAAGCGGTTCGTGGGGGACCGTTCCGCGGGACGTCAACTCTTACAAACAGGGCTTCTACTTCGCGGGAGAAATCGACGGGCAGACGTACACCGTCGCCGATATTGAGGAGATCACTTACTGGCTGTACGAGCCCACCGACCTAGATCCCTCGGACATCTATCTCAACATCTACACACAGCCCGAGAGCGATGGCGACGACGCCGCGTCTTGGTACGACAGTCGTCTTCAGGCGCTCCCGTCGGACGCCAACGGCGGCAGTCCGAACTTCACGCCCGGCGAGTGGACCGAGTTCAGCACCACCGACAGCGCGTCGAACACGTTAGCGTGGTCGGATACGGGGCGCGCGGGTCTGGACTTTACGCAGCCACTCCCGACGCTCGGCGACCTGCAGAGCAGCGCCCTCGACTGGACTAACTACGGTCCGAGCCTTGCCACCACCCACGACTACCGCGATGAGGAGGTGCTTGCGCTCTCGCTCCAAGTCGGAAGTACGAACACCGATCTGGAGGCCTACATCGACGACGTGACGATAACGCTGACCAACGGTGAAACGCTACGGCTTGATCTCGAACCGTAAGTAACGACCGCTACTACGTCGGAATCATCGGTTCGCTCCGACCGGGTCGTTTTTGATCTGTCGACCGAACCCCGACTATGACCATCCGCCACGACTCCCTCTCGGTCCGCTGGCTCGGCTACGCGACCGTCCGTGTCGACGACGCCGAGACGACCGTCTACACCGATCCCGGTCGCTACGGCGTGCTAACCGGCGACTGGGAGCCACCGGAGGGCGTGGGCCTGGACACCCGCCACCCGGCTGGCCCCGCCTACGACGCCCGCGACGGTGACCTCGTGGCCGTCACGCACGACCACCACTACGACCCCGACGGGATTCGCCGCGTCGCGGCCCCGGACGCCACGCTCGTCGTCTACGAGGGCGTCGACGCCGAGCGTTCGGGCCGGCTGCCGACACCCGAATCGCTCGCAGCGACGGAGGGGTACGACCTGATTCGAATCGGGGATCGGGAGACGGTCGAGGCGGCGGGCGTTCCGGTCCGGAGCCTCCCGGCGTACAACGATCCCGAGGGGCCACACGCGAGGCCGGACGGGTCCGTCGTCCATCCGGCGGGATTCGGGGTCGGTTACGAATTCGAACTCGACGGAGTCTCGGTCTTCTGGCCCGGCGACTCGGACGTACTCCCCCACCACACCGACCTCGACGTCTCGCTTCTCCTGGCGAATATCTCGGGGTCGGTGTGTATGGATCGCCACGAGGCGGCGTCGCTCGCGGCGGATCTGGATCCCGACCTCGTCTGTCCGATCCACTACGACACGCAGGCGTTTCTCGCCGCGGATTCGCAGGCGTTCGCGGCCGACGTGGCCAGTCGCGGCGTGCCGGTCGTCCTCGACGAGGGGTGGGCGTGAGACCGGTCAGTCGTCGACTCCGGTGGTTGTCCCGTCAGCGTCGCCCCAGTCGCCGATTCGCTCGAACTCGACGCCGGCCTCCTCCAACAGTTCCACCAGCGTCGCGTTCCCCCGAGCCACGTCGATGAACTCGCCGTCGAGATGCGCATCGGGGTGTTCGGCGGGTTCGGGTTCGAGGTGGGCCGTAAGCTCCAGTCCGTCCGGATGCGCGTAGCCCCGAACGTGGATCTGCCACCACTCCAGTCCGGAGGGGTGATCGGCGATATGCTGCACCCGCCGTACGTTGACGATCTCGTTGTGGTAGTGGTAGGACATCTCCCACCCCGGCTCGAAGAAGTGTTCGCCGAGAAATGCCTCCGCCTCGTCCTCGCCCATGTCGACGACGACGGCCGGATTCTTCGGTTTGGGTTTCGAGAAAAAAGTCTTGCGGAGCCACCAGAACGACCACTTGAGCGCGCGGAGCGGCGTCTCGGGAAGGTGTCGCAGTCGCCCGCGGTCGACGTCGAACGCCATGTGTTCGCTACGCCACGGAGCGGGATAACTGTACGTGGGCCTAGAGGATGTCCATCTCGTCCAGCCGCGTCGGGAGGTACTCGTCGGTGACGAAGTCCAGACCGCGGGAGGCGAGCGCCTGCTGTTCGGCCTTCTTGCCGATGTCGAGTTGGAGTTCGATCTGCTCTTTCCAGTAGTCGGTGGTGAACCGCGGATCCTCCAGTTCCGACTCCAGTGCATTGACGTCCGAGTCGGCGAGCGGGTCGGTGGGTAGGTCGTACTCGACGATGTCCTCGGGTTGGATGCCGACGAAGTCGGCCTCCGGCGTCGCGAGATACTTCGAGAGGTGGGCGCTCTTGATCGAGCCGTAGGCGACGGAGCCGTAGATGCGGTACGACCACGGGTCACCGTCGGTGAAGACCACGACCGGCAAGTCGAGTTCGTCGTGGAGACGCTTGGTGATCCGGCGGGTCGCTCGCGCCGGCTGCCCTTTCAGGTGGACGATGAGCGCGTTGTAGTCGGTGTCGAAGCCGTTCTCGACGAGACGGTCGCGCATCCCACCGGTCTCGACACAGAGGATGAAGTCGATGTCGTGATCCAGGAACTCGATGGTGTCGGGATTGTTGGGGATCTGATAGCCGCCCTCGCCGACGTCCTCCTGACAGTGGATGTCGCGTTCGCCCCGGCGGGTCTGTTCCCGGAGTTCGAGCGGTCCCATCAGCGTCGCCCCCGACTCTTCGGGGCGCATGTGGAAATCCTCGCGGGTCACGTCCGCGACGATTTCGAGGTCCTCGATCAGTTGGTTGGACTCGTCCTGACTCGAGAACGCGGCGTCCTCGGTCTCCCACGACTCCGAGAGGTAGTAGAGTTCACGGAGGGTCGAAGAGCGCCCCTCCTCCAGCTGTCGGGCGAGGAAGTCGATGGTGTAGGTGGCCTTCAGGAGCTTGCGAGCGCCCCGAACGGAGTTTGCCGAGCGGGTCGACGTGCGGTCGCCGTACACCCACACCCCGCTCTCCTCGTCGTACTCGATGTTGCTTTTCGTCCGCGTGGGGAGTGTCATCTCCGGCACCTCGCCGCTTGCGAACTGGTCGTAGAACTCCGCCGCGAGGTCGATCAACTGCCGTCTGGCTCGTTCGTCCTGTGTGCTCATGTTAGGCGTTCACCGTGAGTTTCTCGCTTTCGACGCCCTCGACGTCGACGTCGAAGGTCGCCGTCTCGCCCACCTCGTAGGTGAGCGTCGCCGTCTCGCCCGCCGACACCGACGGGGACCACTGCACGAACCACTCGCCGTCCAAGTCGACGACCGACGCGCCGTCGCTGACCGCCGTCGGCTCCGTGGTGACGATGTCGGTCAGTTCCGGTGTCTCCTTGCGTTCCGAGTGGTTCCGCACCGCGAGCGTGACCGTCCCGCCCTCGACCGATCGCTCGACGATGACGTTGTTCATGATACGCCCGAGGGCACCGTCGATGTCGGGGCGTTCGCGGCCGGTCACCGCGGCGAGTTTGTCGGCCATCTCGGGGAGGATCCGGCCGAGGACATCCTGTTTTTCGCGGCGTTTCTCCAGCGAGCGTCGGCGATTGAGATACGACTTCAGTTCACGGGCCGCCTCGCGGATGGCGAGTTCGATCTCGTCTTCGATTTCGGGAACGTTCGCCACGGCGTCTTTCGACTCGCTCGTGAAGGGAACGTTCGTCGAGGCGACGTGGACCATCACGACGGCGGGGCCTGAAGGCAGACCGCTTCCCCCCGGCTGATCCAGCCCGTAGTTGCGCCAGCCGATGTCTTTCACCACGTCGGTGATGGCACACGCTCCCCGCTGGTAGACCAGCGGGACCCGGTTGGCAAAGCGCATTACCTCGACCGATCCCTCGTGTTCCAGGTCGCCGCCGTAGGCGATGCCCGCCTCGACGATGAAGGGGTCGCCGCCGTGGACCTCGGCGTCGCGGGTCGCCGCCGCGTAGAAGTCCGCGTCGAACTCCTTTCGCAGTCCCGCCTCGACCAGGTCCGCCGTGATGGGCGAGAGACAGTCCGTCGGCGGCGCGAGGATGTCGGTCCCGCGCATCGCCTCGAGGAGTTCGGAGGCGGTGTCGCGGTCGTCCGCGATCGTCCGCACCCGCGGCAGGTCGTCGGGGGCCGTTCGCATGCGACTCCAGACCGCCTCGACGACGTTCTCGCGGGCCGTCTCGCCGAAGGTCGTCCCTTCGGCCTCCTCGACCCGGTCCGCGGAGCGGTCCACGTACCCCGCGAGGTCGTCCCGTGTCGCGCGGTGGCGGTGATCGTCGCCCTCGACGAACTTGTCGGTGAGGCGCTCGGCCACCCCACGCACCGTCGCGTCGTCTTTCCGCGTACTCGTCGCGTCGTCGATCAGTTCGTACAGCGACGCCGCGAGCTGTTCCGGCCCCGTGAGTTCGCCCCACGCCGCTTCGACGGCGTTCTCCCGGACCGTGTCGCCGAACGTCTCCCCGAACTCGTCCTCGGCGGCGTCAGCGAGATTCTCGACGAAGCCGACGAGGTCGTGGTGGGCGAGTCGCTCGTGGTCGTCGACCGTTTCGGCCACCCGCTCGGCGAACCACGCCGTCGCCTCGGCGCTCTTGTTGGCGACGGCGTCGACGACTGCGTCCTCCACGTCCGCCTCGTCGTTCGGGGTCGGCGTCGTCCACGCCATCTCCCGGCCGAAGTGTTCGTCGCGAAAGCGGTCACACACTTTGGTCGCCGTCTTCCCGCCGACCCGCGTGAACTCCGCTTGCAGGAACCCCGACACCGAGTACGACTCCGTGGCATCGAGCATCTTCAGGAGCGTCCCGAGTTCGACGCCGTGGGGGTGGGGTCGAATCTCCTCGGTTTCGGCGGGCAACTGGTCGGTGGCGCGTTCGAACTTCAGCGGTTCGTCCAGTCCGGGCTCTCGGAGTTCGACCCGGGCGTGCGGGTTGACGACCGCCGTGTGTTTGATGTAGTCGTGGAGCTGTGAGCGGGCCCGCATGTTCGCCTCCATCTCCAGTTCGATCCGCGTGCCGTGAGGGCGGTCCCACGAGGTGGTGCGCTCCGCCCTGATCTCGGGTTCGTTGTCGTCCGTATCGACGATCAACTCGAAGTATTCGGCGTCCGCGCTACCCTGCGTGCGGCTGGTGATCTTGGCCGGCTTGCCGGAGGTGAGCTGGGAATAAAGCACCGCCGCGGAGATGCCGATCCCCTGCTGGCCGCGTGACTGCTCCCGACTGTGAAACCGGGACCCGTACAGCAGCTTCCCGAACACGCGCGGGATCTGCTCTTTCGTGATGCCCGGTCCGTTGTCCTCGACTACCAGCCGGTAGTAGTCACCCGCTTCCGTGATCTCCACGTAGATGTCTGGCGCGATACCGGCCTCCTCCGTGGCGTCGAGGGCGTTGTCGACCGCCTCCTTGACCGCGGTCACCATCCCCCGGGCTCCGGAGTCGAAGCCGAGCATGTGCTTGTTCTTCTCGAAGAACTCGGCGATGGAGATGGCCCGCTGATTCTCGGCCAACTCCTCGGCGATCCCCCCGTCCTCGCCGAGCGTCGACTGGAACGATGTCATTCGTGGAGGGAGTACCGGGACGACGTTTAAAAGGCCTCCGGCAGCGAGGTGAAAGTGAAATTCGGCGATGGTGCGCGCGAGCGAACGCGCGGGCAGTCACGCCGTCACCGGCGGCGTGTCAGTCGCCTCGCTCGACGAATCCCGAACTCACCTTGTCGAACGGCGACCGTAACTTCCGGTATGCAAAACAGTATCTCGTATCGCGCGCACGCGTGCGAGAGTTTAAGAGGTGGGACCGTCTACGGCGAGTAGGTTCTATGGCTGACGAACAAGAGTACGGAGCCGGCCAGATACAGGTTCTGGAAGGGCTCCAGGCGGTCCGGAAGCGTCCGGCGATGTACATTGGATCGACGGACGGCCGTGGTCTCCACCATCTCGTCTACGAAGTCGTCGACAACGCCATCGACGAGGCACTGGCGGGCTACTGCGACGCCATCGATGTGACCGTCCACGACGACGGTTCCGTGAGCGTCGCGGACAACGGCCGCGGCATCCCCGTCGATACACACGAGGAGTACGACCGGCCGGCGGTGGAGGTCATCATGACCGTCCTCCACGCCGGCGGGAAGTTCGACAACAAGTCCTACCAGGTCTCCGGCGGACTCCACGGCGTCGGCGTCAGCGTCGTCAACGCGCTCTCAGAGCAGTTAGCGGTCGAAATCAGGCGCGACGGCGCCGTCTGGCGCCACCGCTTCGAGCGTGGGGAGCCAGACCCCGACGGCTTCGAACGGGTCCGGGACCTCGACCCCGACGAGGACACGGGGACGTCGGTCCGGTTCTGGCCCGACACCGACATCTTCGAACACACCGACTTCTCCTTCGAGACGCTGTCGACCCGACTTCGGGAGCTCGCTTTCCTCAACTCCGGGGTCGAGATCGGTCTCGCGGACGAACGCGACGGCGAATCCGTCTCCTTCCGGTACGAGGGCGGCATCCGGGAGTTCGTCGAGTATCTCAACGAGACCAAAACCGCCCTCCACGACGAGGTGATCTACTTCGAGGACGAGGACCGCGACATCGCCGTCGAGGTGGCGATGCAGGCCACCGACGAACTCCAGGGCTCGATCCACGCCTTCGCCAACAACATCAACACCCGCGAGGGCGGCACCCACCTCACCGGCTTCAAGACGGCGCTCACGCGCGTGGTCAACGACTACGCGACCGACAACGGCCTCCTCGGTGATCTGGACGGCACGCTCAAAGGTGAAGACGTCCGCGAGGGGTTGACGGCCGTCATCTCGATCAAACACCCCGACCCGCAGTTCGAGGGCCAGACCAAGACCAAACTCGGTAACTCGGAGGTCCGGGGAATCGTCGAGAGCGCCGTCCACCAGCATCTCGGCACCGTCTTCGAAGAGAACCCCCACGTGGCACAGGCCATCGTCGGCAAGGCAGTCGAGGCGGCGAAGGCACGCCAAGCAGCGAAGAAGGCCGAGGAACTCACCCGCCGCAAGAGCGCCTTGGAGTCGACCGCACTGCCCGGCAAACTCGCCGACTGCCAGTCGAAGGATCCGACCAAGTCCGAACTGTTCGTGGTCGAGGGCGACAGCGCCGGCGGGAGTGCCAAACAGGGCCGGGACCGGGAGTTCCAGGCCATCCTCCCCCTGAAAGGGAAGATCCTCAACGTCGAGAAACACCGCCTCGACCGCATTCTGGAGAACGACGAGATTCGCGCGCTCATCACCGCCATCGGCACCGGAATCGGCGAGGAGTTCGACATCGAGGACGCGCGATACCACCGCATCATCCTGATGACCGACGCCGACGTGGACGGCGCCCACATCCGCACACTCTTGCTCACACTTCTCTACCGGCACATGAAGCCCCTGCTGGAGCGAGGATACGTCTACGCCGCGCAACCGCCGCTCTACCGCGTCCGCTACCGCGGCGAAACCTACGACGCCATGAGCGAGGCCGAGCGCGACCGGATCGTCGAAGAGAGATGTAACGGCAACCCGGACCAGGTCCAGCGGTTCAAGGGCCTGGGCGAGATGAATCCGGGACAGCTCTGGGAGACGACGATGAACCCAGAAAATCGGATCCTGAAGCGGATCACCGTCGAGGACGCCGCGGCGGCCGACAAGATGTTCTCGGTGCTGATGGGTGACGCGGTCGGCCCCCGAAAACAGTTCATCAAGGAACACGCCGACAGCGCGGAGTGGGTGGACATATGAGCTCGGACGTTCCCGACGACGGCGCCTTCGCCGCCGAGGTCCAGACGGCCCGCATCGAACAGGAGATGGAGCAGTCGTACATCGACTACGCGATGTCGGTCATCGCCGGGCGTGCCCTCCCGGACGCCCGCGACGGTCTCAAGCCAGTCCACCGACGCATCCTCTATGCCATGCACGAGGCCGGGGTCACCTCCCGGGCGTCCCACCGGAAGTCCTCCTCCGTGGTGGGAGAGACGATGGGTGACTTCCATCCTCACGGCGACTCCGCCATCTACGACGCCCTCGCACGGATGGCACAGGATTTCTCGATGCGTGCGCCGCTGGTGGACGGTCAGGGTAACTTCGGCTCCATCGACGGCGACCCGCCGGCAGCCATGCGCTACACCGAGTCCCGGATGTCACCCATCGCCGAGGAGCTGCTGGCGGATCTGGAGAAAGACACCGTCGACTTCTCGCCCAACTACGACGGCCGCAAGGAGGAACCCGAGGTGTTGCCGGCGGCCTTCCCCAACCTGCTGGTCAACGGCTCCTCCGGCATCGCCGTCGGGATGTCGACGAACGTGCCGCCGCACAACCTCGGCGAAGTGATCGATGCGACGATCCATCTCATCGACAACCCGGACTGTACCGTCGAGGATCTGATGGACCACGTCGTCGCCCCCGACTTCCCGACCGGCGCGAACATCGTCGGCCGCAACGCCGTCCACAAGGCGTACAAGACCGGCCGCGGGCGCCTGCGCGTCCGCGCCGAGATGGAGGTGAGCGAGGATCGGATCGTCGTCACGGAACTCCCCTACCAGTCGAACAAGGCACGGCTCATCGAGCGCATCGCCGACGACGTGAACGAGGGGAAACTCGACGGGGTGCGCGACCTTCGCGACGAGTCCGACCGCGACGGCATCCGCATCGTGATCGAACTCAAGCGCGGGGCGAACCCCGAGGTGGTGGAAAACCAACTGCTCGAATCCCATCTCGAGACCACCTTCGGCGTCATCAACCTCGCCCTCGTCGACGGTCAGCCGACGGTGCTCGACCTCAAGGAGACGCTCGACGTCTACCTCGACCACCGCCGTGAGGTCGTGCGTCGGCGCAGCGAGTACGACCTCCAGGAGGCCGAGGAGCGCGCTCACATCCTCGAGGGGCGGCTGACGGCGCTGGAGAACGTCGACGAGGTGGTCGAGCGCATCCAAGACGCCGAGGACCGCGACGCCGCGAAGGCAGCGCTCCGGGACGCCTTCGACTTCTCGGCGGCGCAGGTCGACCACATCGTCTCGATGCAACTCGGCAGCCTCACGTCGATGGAGACGGCGGAAATCGAAACCGAGTACACCGAAGTACAGGCCGAAATCGAGCGGCTGACCGAGATTCTGGAGAACGAATCGGAGCTTCTCGGCGTCATCAAGGACGAACTCCGCGAGATCAAAGCGGAGTACGCCGACGAGCGACGCACCCGTATCATCGAGGACGCCGGCGAAGTGACCGACGAGGACCTCATCCCCGAGGAGGACACCCTCGTCGTCGTCAGCGAGGACGACTACATCAAGCGGATGTCGCTGTCGACGTTCCGCGCCCAGAACCGCGGCGGTAAGGGAATCATCGGCGCGGATCTGAAGGAGGGCGACCGGGTGTCTTCGGTCTTTCTCGCGAACACGCACGACTACCTGCTCTGTTTCACCACGCACGGCCAGGTGTACAAGCTGAAGACCTACCAAGTCCCGGAGATGGGCCGGACCGCTCGCGGCAAGTCGGCGGTCAACCTGCTCGACCTCGACGACGGCGAGGAGATTGCGGCCGTCGTCGACTGCGACAACTTGGAGGAGGGCGCCGAGCGCTACCTCACGATGGCGACCCGGAGCGGTCGGGTGAAACGCACTGCAGTCGAGGAGTTCGGCAACATCCTCTCGACGGGTATCCGCGCCATTCGCCTCGCGGAGAGCGACGAACTCGTCGACGTGGAACTGACCGACGACGAACACGACCTGATTGTCGCCAGTGCCGACGGCATGAGCATCCGCTTCGACGAGACGGAGGTCCGGTCGATGGGGCGGGATGCCCGCGGCGTCGGCGGCATCAAACTGGAGGGATCGGACCACGTCGTCGGCCTCGCGGCCGTCGATTCCGACGAGCACAGCTGGGTGCTCAGCGTCACCCACAACGGCTACGGGAAGCGGACGCCGGTCGACGCCTACCGCCAACAGTCCCGGTACGGCAAGGGACTCATCGACATCAAGACGAACGAGCGCAACGGGCCGGCGTGTGCCATCGACGCCGTCGCGCCCGGCGATCACCTCGTCGTGATGAGCGAGAGCGGCCAGATCATGCGCACCCCGATCGACGGCATCTCGACCGTCGGGCGAAACACGATGGGCGTGACCGTGATGGATCTCGACCCCGGCGACTCGGTGGCGTCGGTAGCCGTGATTCCCGCCGAGCGAATCGAGAGCGACGACGAGTAGTTCGACGCCGTCGTCCGCCTCCGCTCCGTCGCGCTCGCAGACACACGCCAGTTGCCACTCACTCCAAATACGGCTCGCACACCCGCGCGACACCCTCCTCGAACCCCACTTCCGGTTCCCATCCGGTCGCCTCACGGAGTTTCGTGGCGTCGGCCATGGTGTCGTGGACGTAGACTGGAAGCGGGTTCTCGACGTACTCCGGGTCGACGTCCGTCCCGAGTTCGTCGTTGATCATCCCGACCATCGTGTTGAAGTCGTAGCTCTCGCCGGTGCCGACGTTGTAGACGCCGTCCAGTCCGTGGTCGGCGGCGAGTTCGAGGGCGCGCACCACGTCGTCGACGTGGGTGAAATCCCGTGTCTGCGTGCCGTCGCCGAAGAGAACGGGCGCCTCGTCGTTCGCGATGGCGTCGGCAAACTGTGCGACGGTGTTGGCGTACTCCCCCTTGTGCTCCTCGGCGCCCCCGTAGCCCTGATAGACCGAGAAAAAGCGCAGGCCGGCGAGCGTCACGTCGTAGTGGTTGCCGAAGTACTCGCCGTACCGCTCGCGCGCGAGCTTCGACGCTTCGTAGCAGGTGCGCGCCTCGACCGCCATGTCCTCGGGCGAGGGCTCCGTTCGGGAGCCGTAGATCGAAGAGGTGGATGCGTAGACGACGGTGTCACAGCCGTCCTCGCGGGCCTGCTCGACCGCGTTGACGAACCCCTCGACGTTGACGCGCGTGGCCTCCCGCTTGTTCTCCTCGACCATCGTATAGGAGGAGTAAGCGGCGAGATGAAAGAGGACGTCCACGTCGGTTGGTAGGTCGTCGTCGAGGACGCTCCCGTCGACGAACCGGACGTCGTCGTCGAGATTCTCCGGCGTGCCGAGGTGACAGTCGTCGAGAGCGACCACCTCGTTGTCGGCGACCAGTCGATTCGCCAGGTTCGACCCGATGAATCCCGCTCCGCCCGTGACGAGGACGCGCTTGCCTCTCATGGGCGGAGCCACGGCGGACGAGTGGAAAGCGGTATCGCTTCTCCGACGGAGGAGTGACCGATGGTGGAAACCGATCCCGGCATCCATCGAATTTAATAACGCTAGTGACCAACCGTGAGGTATGTCATCAATCGAACTAACGTCGAGTCAGAAGACGATCCTCACGGCGCTGATCAACCTCCACCGCGAAACCGAGGACGCGGTGAAAGGGGAGGATATCGCAGAGGAGGTCGACCGCAACCCCGGAACGATCCGCAATCAGATGCAGAGCCTGAAGGCACTCCAGCTCGTCGAGGGCGTACCCGGTCCGAAAGGCGGCTACAAGCCGACGGCGAACGCCTACGAGGCCCTCGACGTCGATCAGATGGACGAACCAGCTGCCGTCCCGTTGCTTCACAACGGCGACCCGGTCGACACCGCGAACGTCGGCGAAATCGACCTCTCCTCCGTCCACCACCCCGACCTCTGTCGTGCGGAGATTCACGTCCAAGGGTCGGTCCGGGAGTTCCACGAGGGCGACAAGGTCCGCGTCGGTCCGACGCCGCTGTCGAAACTCGTCATCGACGGCACCGTCGACGGGAAGGACGACACCGACAACATCCTCATTCTCCGCATCGACGACATGCGTGCGCCGGCGGAGGCCCCGGAACACTAGCGGTCGCAGATCACATGTCGGACCAGGCGTCGATCGCCCGGCCGACCGAGGAGACGTCCGCGATCCAGCGGGTAGCGACGAACTTCTTGAGCGTTTCGGCGCCGAAGCCGCCGAACGTGTTGATCGGCAGGACGTCGACCCCGTGGGCGACCGCTTCGTCGCCGACGGAGACGAGCGTTCCCTTGTCGTCGTAGCTCCACGTCCGGAGCGACTGCCCCGTCACGGCCCGGTGGAGGTTCTCGCCGGCGACCTCAGCGGCCTGCCACGCAGCCTGGGCGGTCGGTGGCGCGAACTCCTCCGGCCCCTGTTCGATCAGCGCCGTGTCGCCGACGGCGAACACGCGCTCGTCGCTCGTTTGGAAGTCGCGGTCGGCGTACACGCGGTTGCTCCGGTCGTCCCTGTCGACGTCTACGTCTTCGAGTTCGTCCTGTCCCGTGATGCCGCCGGTCCAGAGGAACACGTCGTAGTCGAGTTCGGCGGCTTCCTCGTCCTCACCGCCGCCGACGTAGATGGTGTCGCCGTCGACCTTCGAGACGAACTCGCCACACATGACGTCGACGTCGGCCGCCTCGAGACGCTTGCGGAGCGCCCCTTGGAGTTCGGGATCGTTCCCCGGCAACACCTGCTCTAGCCCTTCGACGAGCGTCACGTCGATGGGGGCGCGGTGTTCGTCGCGGTAGGCGGCGACTTCCCCCGCCGACTGGATGCCGGAGAGGCCGGCACCGCCGACGACGACCTGTGCGGGGTCGGAGCGACTGGCGTCCGCCGCCGCCGCGGTGACGTCTTCGTGGATCTCGCGGGCGTCGTCGAGGCTCTTGAGCGTGTGGGCGTGCTCTCGAAGCCCCTCGATCCCGTAGAAGGCGGTGCGACTGCCCAGCGCGACGAGGAGATAGTCGTAGTCGACGGTCTCGCCCGATTCACAGTGGACGGTCCGCTCCTCGGCGTCGACGCCAGTCACCCGATCCTGTTGGAACGTCGTTTCGGGAGACTTGATCTCGTCGACCGGAATCGTGATCTTGGAGGCGACGCCCGTATCGCGGATGACGCGGTGGGCTTCGTGGAGAACGAGATGATAGTCGTGCTCGGAGATCCAGGTCAGTTCGGCCGTTCCGTCGTTCACGGCTTCGAAGCGTTTGACGGCGCCCGCACCGGCGTACCCGGAGCCGAGGACGACGACCTGAGCGGTCATACGCCCCACTCGACCGCCGTTGGTTATAGGGGTGTTGGAACGGCCGCGAGGCGGCTTGAATCGACCGTTTGTCGAACGTACTGTCGACGACCGTCGACCCCGGACGGGCTACAGCGAGAGGTCGGCGTGCCACGCGCTGGCCTCGGCGTCCGCGCACCGCCCGTCCATCTCGTAGAGGAGCACGGCCGCGAGACAGCCGACCTCGGCGGCTCGCCCCTCACCCTCGGTTCGGAACTCGCCCGTCGAGCGGTTGGCGAAGACGGTACACACCGCGCCGGCCCTGAGCCCGTACAGGTTCGCGAGCGTGAGGATGGCGCTCGCCTCCATCTCGACGTTTTTGACGTTCGCTGCACGGAGGTCGTCGAGCAGCGACTCGCTTCCCGCCGCCTCGAACCCCTCGAATCCCTCCCGGGCCTGTCCCGCGTAGAAACTGTCGGCGCTCATCGTCACGCCGCAGTGGTAGTCGTAGCCCAACCGTTCGGCGGCCGCGACCAGCGCCGAGACGACCGCGTGGTCGGCGACGGCCGGATAGTCCCCGCGGACGTACTCGTCGCTCGTCCCTTCGCCCCGGACCGCACCGGTCGTGATGACGAGGTCGCCGACGTCCATCTCCGGTCCGAGCGCTCCACAGGAGCCGACCCGGAGGAACGTCTCCACGCCGACGCGCGCGAGTTCCTCGACGGCGATGGCGGCGGATGGGCTCCCGATACCGGTCGACGTGACCGACAGCGGCGCGCCCTCGTACGTGCCGGTCGCGGTGCGGTACTCGCGGTGGTCGGCCACCGTTTCGGCCTCGTCCCAACGGTCCGTGACGACGGGCACACGGTCGGGATCGCCGGGCAACAGGACGGTGTCGGCGACGTCGCCGGGTTCGACGTCAAGGTGGTACTGTCGGTCGGTCTCGTCGCTCGTCATGGCCGAGCGTACGCCGACGAGGGTGAAATACCGTCGGGTCCCCGGGACTACCGGTGTCCGGGGGAGATCCAGCTACAGGTCGAACAGGTGTAGATCCCGTGGACGTTCGTCACGGTGTTCTCGCAGGACGGACACGTCGAACGGCCTGTCGACTCGGTCGGAGCTGTCGTGAGGTCTGCCATCTCGTTGCTACGATGACACCAAATCGATAAAAGCCTTTTGCCATTTATCCACCTATATAGGCATATTGGTCGAGCTATATGGTACCTGATTCAAAATAATTGGGTATTTGTTTTCTCATTTCTCTTTTCGGTTTCGCTCTGCTGATTCTAGAGTATCCGGGCTGATCGTTTCGGGGAGCAGTTCGCCGAGCGTGTACGTGGTCGTCGATTCGCCACCCTCGTCACAGACGACGGGCAGGTCGTCGTCACAGAACTCCGCGAGCGTCTGGCGACACATGCCACAGGGTGTGACGCCGTCGCGTGCGCCCGAGGAGACGGCGAGGCGGTCGAACGCCCGATGCCCGTTTTTCACCGCCTCGGCGATGGCGACTTCCTCCGCGTGGAGGCTGTTGCTGTAGTTGGCGTTCTCGATATTACAGCCCGTGAACACCGTACCGTCGGTCGTTCGGAGCGCCGCCCCGACCGCGTACTCCGAGTACGGAACGTAGGCGGCGTCGCAGGCGTCGCGGGCGCGTTCGACGAGTTCGTCGGTCACGCTCGTCGGGTACGGCCGGTGGCGACATATACCCGAGGGGCTTTTGGTCACCGAACGCCCAGTCCACGTATGGCTCTCTCGCAGGCCGAAGAGGGCGGGCGAAACCGCCGACGGGCGATGCTCGCGGTGACGCCGTTCCTGTTGCTCGGTCTCGCCGACGTGCTCTTGCTCCTGTTCTGGGGGATCGAACCGCTCTGGGCCTTCGCTATCCTACCGCCGATCATCTTCTGTACGGTGCTCGCGTGGCTCGCGTTCAGCACCGACTTCCTCGACGACCGGACCTAGCGGCCGGTGTCGTACTTGTAGGTGGCGCTGTCGGGGTCGATTCCGAAATCCTCGGCCGCCTCCACACCCGATTCCGCGTCTGGATCCCGTGGGGACGCGTTCTTGAACGCCTCCCGGAGGCGACCGGGCATGGCGAAGTCGTCGACGTCGATGCTCGTCGCGACGGCGTCCGGCTGGACCGTCTCGCGTTTGGTCGCCAGCCGTTCCTCGATCTTCGTGGGCAGCACGCTCGCTTCGACCGGCTCGAAGCCGAACTGCGTCAGATAGCCCGGCTCGTCGGTCAGCGAGTACACCGTCTCGAACCCCTCCGCGTTCGCCGTCTCGATGAGCCGTTCGACGACGTGGGCGCCGACGCCCTGTCCGTGCCACGCCGGGAGGACGCCAATACCCGTGAGTTCGCAGTAGTCGCCCTCCTCGGTCTTGTGGATGCGAACGCGGCCGAACCCCGCACGCTCGTTCGTCTCCTCGTCGACAGCGATGACGTAGTCCCGCGAGCGGAAGGCGGCGTCGTCCAGGGCCATCTCCTCGATGTGGTCGAGCAACCAGGCCTCGTCGCGATTCTTGGCATCCCGGACGTACATGATACGAAGTAGTGGACGGGGAGCAAAAAGGATTTGCCGGGCGACAGCCGGATCAGAGTGGAACTTCGTCCACCGCGAGCCGACCGTCGCCGGCCGCCTCGCCGACGATCACGTCCGCCTCCACCGCCGCCGATCCGTCCGGGATCACGACCGTTCCGCCGACCGAGAGCGGTGCGACCACGCCGGCGACGACCGCTCGCGGATCGCTCGGGGCCGCCCGGAGTGCGACCGACGTGTCGGCGTCGAACCCCGCGTTCCCCACGACGGCGTCCGCCGCCGTCAGAACCGCACGGTGCGTGTGGGCCGCCGAGTCGGCGTCGAGAACCACCTCGTCCGCCGACCGCTCGCCCGGCGGTTGCACCGGGTTCTCGCTCCAGACGGTCCGCTCCCAGTGTGTGACGCTCGGGTCGTCCGGCGCGTCGCCGTAGACGACGACCTTTCGGCCGGCCCGCGAGCCGACGTCGGACTCGCGGCCGGCGGGCACCAAGACGGCCCGCGCCTCGGTCGCCCCGGCGACGTCGAAGGTCACGCGCGCGCCGAGACACGCGGCGCCGAAACACGTCAGGAGCGGCTGTGGCGCCGGCTCGGCGGCGAGCGCCACCTTCGATCCCGCGTGGACGCCGAGGTGGCTGAGCGCGTGGCCCGCCTTCCACGCGGTGGTACAGAAGTCGCGGTAGCTGTACTCGCGACCGGTCGCGTCGACGCGGAGTGCCACCGCGTCGCTCCGCCGGTCGCGCGCGACGAGGTCACCGAGGACCCTCATCAGAAACTGCTCTTGATCCGCTCGAAGAAGCCCTCGTTCACGTCGACTTCCTCGCCGCCGGCCTCGGCGAATCGCTCCAGTGCCTCGCGCTGTTCGGCGTTCAGGCTGTCGGGCGTCACCACCTGTACCTGCACGTAGAGGTCGCCCCGCCCCCGTCGCCGGAGGCGCGGCATCCCCTTGCCCTGGAGACGGAACGTCTCACCGCTCTGGGTGCCCTCGGGCACGTCCATCTCGACGGTGCCGTCGAGGGTCGGCACCTCGACGGTGTCGCCGAACGTCGCCTGCGGGAAGGAGATGGGGTGTTGGTAGTGCAGGTCGTCGCCGTCGCGCTCGAAGTCGGGGTGGTCGGCGACCGACACCTCGATCAGCAGATCACCGTTCGGACCGCGGTTCTCCCCCGGCGCCCCCTCGCCCTCCATGCGGAGGGTCTGGCCGTCCCGGATTCCCGCGGGGATGTCGACCGAGAGCGTCGACTCCCCACGCACTTGGCCGTCGCCGCCACAGGTCGAACACGTCTCGCTGTAGACGGTCCCTTCGCCCTCGCACTGGCGGCAGGTGGTGGTCTGTTGCATCCGGCCGAAGGGCGTCTGCTGGACCTGCGTGGTCTGGCCCTGCCCGTTGCAGTTGGGGCACGTCCGCGCGTCGGCGTCCGACGGGTGACCCACACCGTCACAGTCCCCACACCGCTGTGGTCGGGTGAGGGTGAGCTCGCGTTCGACGCCTTCGAACGCCTCCTCGAGGTCGAGTTGTATCGACGTGTGGAGGTCCTGGCCCTGTCGCGGGCGACTCCCCCCGCGGCCGCCACCGCCGCCGAAGAACTGCTCGAAGATGTCGCCGAAGCCGCCAGCACCGGCGCCGCCGAACGGATCACCGCCCGCGCCCGCACCGGCACCGCCGTCGAACCCCCCGCGCTTCTCGGCCTGTTCGAACCGTTCGTGGCCCATTCGGTCGTACGCCTGTCGCTTCTCCTCGTCCGTGAGCACCTCCTTTGCCTTCTTGGCCTTCTTGAACTTCTCCTCGGCGTTCGGCTCGTCGCTCACGTCCGGATGGTACTCGGATGCCTTCTTTCGGTACGCCTGTTTGATCTCGTCTTCGGAGGCGTCCGACGAGACTCCGAGCACGTCGTAGAAATCCTCTGTCATTAGTTGTGGTCTCGTACCGTTCCTACCTATTTCAAAAACGCGGCTCGGGAACTACGAGTCGTCTTCGTCGCTGTCGTCTTTCTCTTCGAAGTCGGCGTCGACGTATTCGTCGCCGTCGCCGGCACCGGCGCCCGGTCCGGCACCGCCCATGCCGCCCATACCGCCCATGCCGCCCGCACCCGCACCTGCACCGCCGGCGCCGGCTTGGGCCTCCTGGGCCTGCTCTTGGTACATCTGCTTGCCGATCTCTTGGAGTTCCTCGGACAGCGCCTCGGTCACGTCTTTCAGCTCTTCGGTCTCGGCGTCCTCGTCGTCGAGTGTCTCCTCGACCGTCGCGATGGCGTCCTCGACGGAGTCACGGATCTCGTCGTCGACGTTCTCCTCGTTCTCCTCGAGCAAGGTCTCGGCCCGCTGGATCGCGCTCTCGGCCTCGTTTCGGGCCTCGATCCGTTCGCGACGCTTCTCGTCTTCCTCGGCGTGTTCCTCGGCTTCCTCCTGCATCCGCTCGATCTCCTCGTCGGAGAGGCCGGCGCCGCCCTCGATGGTGATGGATTCGGCGTTGCCCGAACCTTTGTCCTCGGCCTCGACGTTGACGATGCCGTTCTCGTCGATGTTGAAGCCGACCTCGATCTGGGGCGTGCCGGCGGGCGCGGGCGGGATGCCCGTCAGCTGGAACTCGCCGAGCAGTTCGTTCTCCTCGGCGATTTCGCGTTCGCCCTGGAACACCCGGACCTGCACCATCGTCTGGTTGTCCGCCGCAGTGGTGAAAATCTTCGACTCCTCGGTCGGGATGGTGGTGTTTTTCTCGATCAGCCGCTCGAACAGACCGCCCTTGACCTCGATCCCCAGCGAGAGGGGCGTCACGTCCAGCAGGACGATGTCGTCGACCTCGCCCCCGAGGACGCCGCCCTGGATCGCCGCGCCCAGCGCGACCGCCTCGTCGGGGTTGACGTTCTTTTTCGGCTCCTGCCCCACGAGTTCCTCGACTTTCTCCTGGACTTGGGGCATCCGGGTCGAGCCGCCGACGAGGATCACCTCGTCGATGTCGTCTTTCGTATAGCCCGCGTCGTCGAGAGCCTGCTCGGTCGGTTCGACCGTTCGCTCCAGCAGCCCGCTGGTCAGTGATTCGAACTTCGCACGGGTGAGCGACGTCTCCAGGTGGATCGGGCCGCTGTCCGTCGCCGTGATGAAAGGCAGGTTGATGTCCGTCTCCTTGCGCGAGGAGAGTTCGACCTTGGCCTCCTCGGCGGCCTCGGTCAGTCGCTGGAGCGCCTGGCGGTCCTCGCGGAGGTCGACGCCGTGGTCGCTCTCGAACTCCTCGGCGAGATGATCGATGATCGCTTGGTCCCAGTCGTCGCCCCCGAGGTCGTTGTCACCGTTGGTGGCGACGACCTCGTAGACGCCCCCGCCCAGGTCGAGGACGGACACGTCGAACGTCCCGCCGCCCAGGTCGAACACGAGGACGGTCTGGTCGGACTCGTCGTCGAGACCGTACGCCATCGACGCCGCCGTCGGCTCGTTGACGATGCGCTCGACCTCGAAGCCCGCGATCTCGCCGGCGTCTTTCGTCGCCTGGCGCTGCCGGTCGTTGAAGTACGCCGGCACCGTGATGACCGCCTTCTCGACCTCGTCGCCGAGGTACTCCTCGGCGTCCCGCTTGATCTTCTGGAGGATCATCGCCGAAATCTGCTCCGGCGTGTACTCCTCGTCGTCGACCTCGACGGCGTACTCCTCCTCGCCCATGTGGCGCTTGATCGACTGGATCGTGCGCCCCGGGTTCTGGACGGCCTGATTCTTCGCCGGTTTCCCGACGAGTCGCTCGTCGTCGTCAGTAAAGGCAACGACCGAGGGTGTCGTTCGGTCGCCCTCGCCGTTGACGATGATCTCCGGGTCGCCCCCCTCCATCACCGCGAACGCGCTGTTCGTGGTTCCGAGGTCGATGCCCAGAATTTTGTTGCTCGCCATCTTGTCCGTGATTACCGGTTTTGATCGGTTAAAGGTTACTAGACGGGGTGAGGGGCCGGGCGATTCTACCGTATCGCTGTCTTCCGATTAGCTATCGTGTGAATGACTCACACCAACTACGTTTATATAGAACTGCAATTTACCGGGGCGTGGCTCGCGCGGACCGGTCTCGGTCCGATCCGATGCGGGCCGGGAGACGGTCACGGCGACCCGCTCGCGTCTCAGGCGCCACCTTCCCCGCTGACCGTCACCTGGGCCTCCTGGATGACCGTTCCGGCCATCTCGTAGCCGGGGCGGTAGACGTCGACGACCGTCCCCTCGGGCTGGTCGCTCTCGACGCGCATCATCACCTGGTGTCGGACCGGATCGACCTCCGTGCCGGGGTTGGGCTGGATGGGCGTCACACCCTCCTCGTCGAGGACGTGATCGAACTCCTCGAGCGTCGACTCGACGCCGTCGCGGATGTCGACGTCCTCGTCCTGGTCGAGTGCGCGCACGAGATCGTCGCGTACCGGAACCAGACGCGTGAGGAAGTCCTCGGTCGCGCGCTCTTTGAGTTCCTCCTGGCGCTTTTTGGCGCGTTTCTTGTAGTTCTGGAAGTCGGCCTGCTTGCGCTTCAGTCGGGATTCGAGGTCGGCGGCGCGCGCTTCGGTCTCCGACAGCTCGGCTTCGAGTTCGTCGACCCGTGCCTCCAGATCCTCGACAGCCGCGCCGAGTTCGGCGTCGTACTCCGCGACCCGGTCGGCGAGGTCGCGTTCCTCACGTCCCTCGTCGGAGGCGTCCGCCGTCTCCTCGGCCGCATCCTCGTGCATGGTCGAACGAAACGCCTCGCGTCGCTTAAGCCTTGCAGAACGCGGTCACTGGTACATCCCGAGCGGGCGCGCCTGCGAACTCGTCTCGTCGGCCTGTTGCATCCGCTGGGCGAGGCGGCGTTTGGCCTGCTGGATCTCCTCGGCGCGGTCGACGAGTTCCTCGACCGGAATCTCGACGTCGAGCAGCGGTCCCACCCCCTCCGCGAGGAGGTGCGCCGCAGCCTGGGGGTCCGGGAACCGCTGGCTCGCCTCGACGATCAGACACGTCGCCGTCGCGTCGCTCTCTACCGCGTGACTCAACAGGGCACCCGTCGGCCCCGACACCAGCCCCGACTCGCCGGGTGGATCGATGCCCACCGCGTCGAGGTCGGCGCTCGCGGTACCGGTCCCGACGCCGTACAGCGCCGGTGCCGGCGCGCCCGTCTCCTCGCGCTCCCGTCCGATACCGCTGAGGTAGATGGGCGTCACCTCGGCGGCGGCGCCCCACTCCGACAGACACTCGGCGAACTCGAGCGCCGCCGCCGGCGAAACGGGCACGTCGCTCCGGAGAGCGAGCAGGTTCCGCTCCGGGTCCGCGTACAGCCGTACTGGCGTCATCAGGTCGCGTTCCCCGCCGGCGTACGTCGCCACCGGCGGCAACCCCTCGCAGTGGACGTTCGCGTAGTGGACCATCCCGAACGTCTCGGCGAGATGGTCGGTCGCGAGCTTTCCCACGAGGCCGACACCCGGTAGCCCCTCGACCAGGGTCGGCTCGTCGAGCGCCACGTCGTCCCGTAACACCTCGATCCCGCTCATGCACGTCGGTTCGCGGGGCGAGCGGGTAAAACTACGCGATCCGTGTCGAGCGTTCACACATCCGGCGGTCCAAAGGCACAAATCCACCCGTCCGCTACCCGGAGCATGGTTACGTTTCTCGCCGGCGGGACGGGCACGCCGAAGCTGCTCGACGGCGTCGACGCCGCGTTCGACCCCGGGGCGGTCACTGTCGTCGCCAACACCGGCGACGACGTGGAGCTCGGCGGCCACCTCGTCTGTCCCGACCTCGACACCGTCCTCTTTTCCGGCGGCGGCGTCCTCGACCGTGAGACGTGGTGGGGCATCGACGGCGACACGACCGAAACCCACGACGAACTCCGCCGGCTCGCGGACGCCGCCGACCTAGAGCCCGGACCGCGATACCTCCCGCCCGACCGGCAGACTGCCGGCCGCTACCTCGCCCGCTGGCGACGCTTCTCCGGCGTCGCTGAGTTCCTGGAGATCGGCGACCGCGACCGCGCCGTCCACGTCACCCGCACCAGCCTGCTCGACGAGGGATCGACACTCACCGAGGTGACCCGGAGCCTCGCCGACGCGTTCGGCCTTGACGTGACCCTCCTTCCGATGAGCGACGACCCCGTGGCGACTGTCGTCCACACCGACGAGGGGGCGATGCACTTCCAAGAGTACTGGGTCGCCCGCCGCGCCGAACCGGCCGTCGAGGACGTGGAGTTCAGAGGGGCGACGACGGCCGAGCCGACCCCCGCCGTCCGCGACGCCCTCGACGCCCCGGTGGTGATCGGCCCCTCCAACCCGGTCACGAGCATCGGCCCGATTCGTGCCCTCCCCGGCGTCGACGACGCCCTCGCGGCGACGCCCGTCGTCGCCGTCTCGCCGTTTGTCGATGACGAGGTGTTCTCCGGTCCCGCGGCCGACCTCATGCGCGGTGTCGGCCTCGATCCCTCGACCGCCGGCGTCGCCGACGTCTACCCCTTCGTGGACGCGTTCGTCCTCGACGCCGCCGACGGCACCGACCTCGATCGCCCGACCGTCAGGACCGACACCCGGATCGAAAACGAGGCGGACGCGCGGCGTGTCGTCCGCGCCGTCGAGGACGCCCTGGCAGAGGTGACCTGATCCGATGCTCGCGCTCGCCAGCCTCAGCGGCGTGGCCGACGCCGACTGGGCACGGACCGGCGCTCCCCACGCCGACCTCGCCTTCCTCGGGGGGATCGCCCTCGATGCCGACTCGCGGGCCGCCGCTCGCTCCCTCGTTGCCCGCGGGCGCGAGGAGTTCCTGCCGGCCGATCCGATCGCGTTCATCGACGAGCAACTCGCCGCCCTCGCGGACGCGCCGATCCGTCCCGGGGTGAACGTCCGGAGCGCGACCGTCGAGCCCGTCCGCGAGGCCGCGGCCGTCTGTGCCGACCACGGTGCGATCCTGGAGATCAACGCCCACTGCCGGCAGGACGAACTGTGCGACGTCGGCTGTGGCGAGACGCTGCTTCGCGACCGCGACCGACTCGTCGACTACGTCGCCGCCGCGAGCGACGCGGGCGCGGCGGTGAGCGTGAAGGTGCGTGCGGGGGTTCCGGGCGTCGAACTTCCCGCGACCGCCAGCGCCGTGGCCGACGCGGGCGCCGACGTCGTCCACGTCGACGCCATGGACTCCGAGCCCCTGATCGCCGACGTCGCCGCCGCGAGCGACGCCGCCTGCCTCGCCAACAACGGCGTCCGCGACCGGGCGACTACGTGGGAGTATCTCGCCTACGGCGCCGACGGTGTCAGCGTGGGTCGACCGAGTGACGATCCGGCGATCCTCCGGCGGGTCGCCCGCGCCGTCGACGACTGGGAGCGACGGGAGGATCGAGAGCCCGTCGAGGTGGTGTCGAGATGAGCGGCGAGGACGCGAGCGGGACCCACCCACGCCCCGCCATGACGCCGGCCGACCACGCCGAACTCGCCCTCACGCTGGAGGTGGCGAGCACGCCCAAGCCGGGAAACGTCGACCGTCGCCGCGACCACGACGACCTACGGTTCGAACACTTCCTCGCCGGCGCGGTCGGGTCGCGGCCGGGGCTGAAACTGGCCGAGGGCGACGCGCCCATCGGCGACGCCTTCGAGCGCGCGGTCCACGGCATGAGCCAGCAGGGTGGCGGCAACACGCAGTTTGGCTGTCTGCTCCTGTTGGTCCCACTCGTCCGTGGGGCGGCGACCGATCGCCTCTCGCCGGACGGCCTCCGGGACGTCACCGCCGCGACGACCGTCGACGACGCCGCAGCCTTCTACCGCGCGTTCGAGTCCGTCGACGTGGCGGTGAGCGACCCGCCGGCCGACGCGTCGGCCCTCGACGTGCGACGTGGCGCCGACGCCGTGCCGGCGCTTCGCGACCGTGGGCTGACGCTCGCGGACGTCATGGGGCTGAGCGCCGACCGAGACGGCAACGCCGCCGAGTGGACGAGCGGCTTCGAGCGCACCTTCGACGCCGCCGACCGGGTGCTCGACGACGACGGACCGGTGACCGACCGCCTCGCTCGGCTCTTCGTCGATCTGCTCGCCGACCGTCCCGACACGCTCGTCGCCGTCGAACACGGGGCCGAACGGGCCGAAGAAGTGCGCCGCGAGGCCGCCGCGATCGACGGCCTCGACGACGCGGAGGAGCTTGCCGAGCGGTTCCTCGACGCGGGGATCAACCCGGGGACGACCGCCGACCTCGTCGCGGCGACGGCTTTCGTCGCGCTCGAACGGGGGGTGCCGGTGTGAGCGACGGCACGGCAGCCGGCGACGCGCCCCCCGGCTGGCCCGTCGCCCTCCGCGGCGTCAGCGAATCGATCGTCGCGACGCTTGGCCCGAACGACCGCTGGAACCAGGCGGCGCTCGGCCTCCACGCACCCGACGACCCCGACGACCCCGCGACCGCGGTGACGTGGGGGGCGACACGGACCCGTGGCAACTTCGAGCGCCGGGGCGAGGGAGTGATCCAGTTCACCACCGACCCCCGCGAGTTCGTCGACGCGGCCCTCGACGTGACCGAGACGTCCGAGCCAGTCCGGCCGGGCGCGGCCGCGAGCGTCGAGGTGGACGCCCGACGGATCGGGTCGGGAACCGACGAGGGGACCGAGTGGGTGCGCTGGGCGCTCGAACCGCGGTCGGCGACGGTCCGCGAGCGAACGGTCCCGACGATCAACCGCGGGTTCTATGCTGTCGTCGACGCGACGGTCGCCGCCTCGCGCCTCGACGTGCCCGCCTTCGACACCGGGGCGCTTCTCACTCGCCTCGACTACTTCGCGGAGACGGTCGAGCGGTGTGGCGGCCCGGCCGAACGCGAGGCGTTCGCACGGCTCGACGAACTGACCGACTGGCGGGAGCGACGGAACGAATCGTTTTAGTGGCCTAGCGGCGGAACGTACGAGCATGGCCATCAAACCCAAATACGTCAAACAGCTCGGTGGGATCCTGCTGGAGCGGTATCCGGAAGCGTTCAACACCGACTTCGAGACCAACAAAGAGAGCGTCACCAAGCTGACGAACGTGGAGTCGAAGGGTGTCCGCAATCGGATCGCTGGCTACATCACGCGCAAGAAATCGAGTGCGGCCGCCAACGCCTGATCTGAGTTTTCTTTCTCGGTCTCGTCTCGCTTAGTCGGGGCGCTCGTCTACCGCTCCGTCGGCGCGCCGAAGTTCGACGGAGACGACCACGCCGCTTGGCTCGTTGGGCTCGGCCCACACGCGGCCGTCGTACTCCCCGACGAGCGCGTGGACGATGGAGAGTCCGAACCCGCCCCAGTCGCGCGTGTGGACGAACGCCTCGTCGGTGAACAGTTGTGCGAGCCGCTCGGGGGGGATGCCGTCGCCGTCGTCCGCGACGGTGATGGTGACCGTCCGCGGATCGACGTCGACACCGACCGAGACGGTGACGGCGTCGGTGTCGTTGTGCTCGACGGCGTTGGTCAGGAGGTGTTCAAAGGCCGTCTCCACCATGCCATCGGCGTGGACCTCCACCGGATCTTCGGGCGCATCGAACTCGATCGATGCGTCGGGATAGTCGGTTCGAACTCGTTCGACGGCCTCGGTCAGCGGGTCGCGAACGTCGACCGACATCGCGCCGACTTCGGTCGACACGTCGGTCGCGAGTCGGCGGGCGGTCTGTATGAGGTCGACGATCTCCTCGCTCCGGCGACGGGCTGCGTCGACGTCGTCGCGGTGGGTTGGCGACACCGCCGGTTCGAGGGTGTCGAGCTTCGCCAGCACGAGGTTCATGCCGTTGAGGACGTTGTGTCTGAGGAGACGATTGAGGAACTCGACGCGGGCGCGCTCTCGGTCGAGGTCGGATTCGCGTTCGACGCGATCGGTCACGTCCTGCAGGGCCGCCAGGTGGCGCCCCGGGAGGACGTTCGGCGTGGCGGCGACCGAGACGGTGCGAGTCTCACCGTCCGGGCGGACGAGGGTGTGCTCGCCGCGGCGGCCGGAGTCCTCGGAGAACTCCGCCCAGCCGTCTTCGGCCGCCGTGAACTCCGTGACGTGTCGGTCGACCAAGTCCGCCCGCGGGAGGCCGAACAGGTCGGCCGCCGCGGGGTTGGCCTCCAGGCACCGCCCCTCGTCATCGGCGACGACGAGAGCGTCGAGCGTTCCCTCGAACACCGCACGGAAGCGGCGCTCGTGCCGGCGAACCCGTGCGTGACGACGCCGCGAGCGGACGTCGTATCGGCTGATGAGGAGTCCCGCGACCGCACCGGTCGCACCGATGTCGTAGATCAGAAACCACGGCGACTCGACGGCGTGACCGTGGGAGATGTGGTTGGTGAGGAAGTACAGCGAGACGAGTGTCGTCGCGAGGAGGCCGACCGTGACCCAGAACGCCGTCACCAGCGGCGCCACGTCGTCGTCGTTCACGAGGGCCAGCCACGCCCCCACGCCGAGGAGGACGAGGCCGAACGCGAACGGTAGCGTGTCGCCGACGAGAGCGTTGATCGATGCGGTGTGACTGGCGAGGTGATAGAGCGGCACGCTGGCCAGAAGCGTCCCGATGGCCGCGACGACGCTCCCACCGAGACGGCGTCGCCAGGCTGGCGAAAGTTCGCCACCCACGCCGTCGAGCCAGCCAGTCAATCCGCCGGGTCCGGGCCCGAATCCTCCGTCGACGGCGGATCCCACCGATATCTCGTCGGACCCGCCGTGTTCTCCGCGCACGATCCAGGGGTACACGTGCGGACGTATATGCCTACTGATGAGGCGCTGATCGGGGTGGCTACCGGAAGCGTTCGGTGCGTCCCGAGGCCGTCCAGGCATCGGTCGGTGCCGTCTCCGGGACGCGGACCGACCGGCCCTGGAGGCCGTCGATCCGGCCGGCGAACGTCCACGCGCGGCCGCGCCACGACGCCTCCGTGTCGGCCGCGGCCGCCGCTGCTGTGGCCGCGGCCGCGAGTTCGCCGTCGCGGACGTGTGCGCCCACGGCCACCGCGATGGCCGCCGCCTCCGCGTCGTCGGCGTCGTCCGGAACGTCGAGAGTCATATCGGGATGTTGCCGTGTTTCTTCTCGGGGTTGCTCCGGCGTTTCGTCTTCAGCATGTGGAGGTCGTCGACCAGGCGGGCGCGGGTGTCCTGCGGTTCGATCACGTCGTCGATGAATCCCCTGTCTGCGGCGGTGTAAGGGTTGGCGAACTCCTCGCGATACTCTTCGACCAGGTCCTGCCGCCGGGCGTCGGGGTCTTCCGCGGCGTCGAGTTCGTCGCTGTAGAGGACGTTCACCGCCCCCTCCGGTCCCATGACCGCGAGTTCGGCCGTCGGCCACGCGTAGTTCACGTCGGCGCCGAGGTGTTTCGACGCCATGACACAGTAGGCGCCGCCGTAGGCCTTGCGCGTGATGACCGTCAGGAGCGGGACGGTCGCCTCGGAGTAGGCATAGAGGAGTTTCGCCCCGTGACGGATGATACCCCGGTGTTCTTGGTCGGTCCCCGGCATGTAGCCAGGCACGTCCACGAACGTGAGAATGGGGACGTTGAACGCGTCACAGAAGCGGACGAACCGCGAGGCCTTCATGCTCGCGTCGACGGTCAAGGTGCCGGCGTTCGACCGCGGCTGGTTGGCGACGACGCCGACGGAGTGGCCGTCGAGACGGCCGAAGCCGACGACGACGTTTTTCGCCCAACTGTCGTGTACCTCGAAGAAGGAGCCCTCGTCGACCGTCCCTCGGATCACGTCGGCCATGTCGTAGGGCTTCTGGGGCTGGTCGGGGACGACCGTCTTCAGGTCGTCGGCGGGGCGGTCGGGATCGTCCCAGGGGTCGACCCGCGGCGGGTCCTCGACGTTGTTCTGCGGGAGATACGAGAGCAGGCGGCGGATGTTGTCGAGTGCCGTCTCCTCGTCCTCGAAGGCGCGGTGGGCGACACCGGTCCGGGAGGCGTGGGTCGACGCCCCGCCGAGTTCCTCGAAGCTCACCTCCTCGCCCGTGACCGTCTTGATCACGTCCGGGCCAGTGATGAACATGTGGCTGGTGTCGTTCACCATGAAGATGAAGTCGGTGATGGCAGGGGAGTAGACCGCACCGCCGGCACAGGGGCCCATGATCCCCGAAATCTGGGGGACGACGCCGCTGGCCTGCTCGTTCCGGTGGAAAATGTCGGTAAAGCCCGCGAGGCTCCGGACGCCCTCCTGGATGCGCGCGCCCGCCGAGTCGTTGAGGCCGACGATTGGCGCGCCCACGTCCATCGCCTTGTCCATCACCTTGCAGATCTTCTCCGACATCACCTCCCCGAGCGAGCCGCCGAAGACGGTGAAGTCGTGGGCGAAGACGAACGTCTTCCGACCGTTCACGTCGCCGTAGCCGGTGACGACGCCGTCGCCGGGGAGCTTCTTCTCCTCCATGCCGAACTTGCTGGTGCGGTGAGTGCGGAACTGGTCGAACTCCCGAAAGGTCCCGTCGTCGAGGAAGTAGTCGATGCGTTCGCGGGCGGTCATCTTCCCTTTCTCGTGTTGGGACTCGATGCGATCCTCGCCCCCACCGAGGAGCGCCCGCTCCCGTTTCTCGCGGAGCTCCTCGATCCGATCGTCCATGGTCATGGCCGACCACCTGTCATCGTCCCCTAACAAGGTTCGAGGACCGGCAAAAGGATTCCGCCGATACGGACACAACAGTTAGGTGGGCTCCGTGTCGCAACCATCTATGCTCGGGACACACACGCACCGCGGACGGAGCGTCGTCGACCGCCGACTCGCCGATCCGGGGGTCCACGACTCGTGAGCGACCACGACGTACTGCTGCACGGCGAGTTGTGGGACGCCGAACACGGTCGCCGTCCGGACACCTGGATCGCGGTCGACGACGGCGAGATCACGGGCGTCCACGACGACAAGCCGGGCGACGGAACGCGAGAGCTGTCGGCCGAACTGCTCACACCGGGGCTGATCGACCTCCACGTCCATCTGGTGTGGGACGGCAGCGGCGATCCGGTAGCGACGCTCCGTCGACAGTCCGAACAGGAACAGACGATCCACGCGGTGGAGATGGCTCGCAAGCAGGTCGAGGGCGGCGTCACGACGATCCGTGACCTCGGCAGCACCCACGACATCGCCATCGCCGTCGCCGACGCGGTCAGGAACGGAAAGGTGGTCGGTCCACGGATCCACGCCAGCGGCCAGACGGTGATCATCAGCGGCGGCCACGATCCGTTCTGGGGCATCCCGAGCGATGGCGTGGACGCGGTCAGGTCGACCGTCCGCACGCAGCGGAGCAAGGGCGCCGACCTCATCAAGATCAGCGCGACCGGCGGCGTCTACGGGCAGGCCGTCGGCGAGGACCCGGGTGTCTCGGAGCTGTCGGCCGCGGAGGTCGAGGCGGCAGTCGAGGAGGCTCACCGCTTCGGGCTCCCGGTCGCGGTCCACGCCGTCGGCACCGACGGCATCGACGCCGCCGTCGAGGCCGGCGCCGACACCATCGAACACGGGAACCTGATGTCCGACGAGACCCTCCGAAAGCTTGACGGGTCGGACATCGTCTACGAGCCGACGCTGTTCATCTACGAGACGGTCGCCGAGGGCGGCCCGGGCGTACCGGCGTACGCCTACGAGAACGCACAGCGAGTGGCCGAGCGCCACCACGAGGTGTTCGCGGCCGCGCTGGAGCGCGACATCCGCATCACGGCCGGGAGCGACGCGGGCTCACCGAACGTGCCACATCCGGCGCTCCACCGCGAACTGGACCGTCTCGTGGCCGGCGGCATGAGCGAGGCGGGGGCGCTGACCGCGGCGACGAAGACGGCCGCGGAGTGTCTCGATCGGCCCGGACTGGGCGTTCTCGAACCCGGAACGCCCGCCGACGTGGTGGGGTTCGACGCCGACCCGTTCGACGACATCGGCGCGACCGGATCGCCGTCGGTGGTCGTCGCCGACGGGACGGTCGTCGGGCACTGACGCGGCTCGGCCGTGGGGAGCGGCTCCCGCCGTCCGACTCGCTCAGACCGCCGCCCGCCGGCGCAGCCCGGCGCGGACGACGACGACGGCGACGGTGACGGCGGCGACGGCGGCGACGACGGTGGGCCAAAAGCCCAGTCGGGCGTCGACCCCCGCCGTCGTCAGGAGCGTGAAAGTGAGGAAGACGGGGATGACGACGCCGATAGCGAACAGCCACGGGGTCGCGAGACGGGCCGCCACCGGCCCGGCGCCGGTGACGTACTCGGTCACGGCGTCACGCCCCAGCACCCACCCGGCAAACAGGAGGAAAGCGAGGAGACCGCCGGTGAGCAGGAGGTCGACGAGCGTCCCGGAGACGAAATCGAAGAGCGCTGGGCGGAACGCGGTGACCGTCCCCGTCGTGGCGACGAGTGCGAGCAGCGTGCCGACGGCCCGCCGGCGCGACCAGCCGACTTCGTCGACCAGGACGGCGACCGGAATCTCCAGCATGCTGATCGAACTCGACAGCGCGGCGAAGGCAACGACGCCGAAAAACAGGATGGCCAGGACACCGCCGCCGGGCAACTGCGCGAACGCGCCAGCGATGCCGACGAAGAGGGTGCCCGGGCCGCCGCTCCCCGGATCGATCCCCTGTGAGAAAAGCAGCGGAAAGATCACGAGTCCTGCGAGGACGCCCACGCCGGTGTTGAGCAGAGCGATGACCGACCCGTCGAACGGGAGCGACCGATCCTCGTCGATGTAGGAGGCGTAGGTGATCATGGTGCCGGCCCCGACGGAGAGCGTAAAGAGCGCCTGCCCGGCGGCCGGGCCGAGGATGGCAAAGAAGTCGGCACGAACCGTGGCCAGGTCGAACGCGAGAAAGAAGTCGTAGCCGCCACCCGCTCCCGCACGCGTCGAAACCCAGGCAGCCATCCCGACGAGCAAGGCGAGGACGGCGGGCATCATCACCTTCGTCCCCAGTTCGATGCCACGGCGGACCCCGCCGAGGACGATCAGGCCGGTGAGCGCGAGAAAGAGGAGATGATAGCCCGCGGCCCCGGCACCGAAGGAGATGTTCCCGAAGTAGGTGGCCGGATCCGCGAGGTACGCCGCGCCGCCGGTGAACGGTCCGGCCAGCGAAACCAGCAGATACCGCAGGATCCACCCGCCGACGACGCTGTAAAAGGAGAGGAGAGCGACGCCGGTGATGGCGGAGATGCCTCCGACGGCGGCCCAGCGCCGTGAGCCCGAGAGGTTACGCAAGGCGCCGACCGGATTCCGCCGTGCCCGCCGGCCGACGACGAACTCGCCGAGCAGTCCGGGAACGCCCACGCCCAAGACGATGACCAGATAGACGAGCAGGAAGGCGCTGCCGCCGTTCTCGGCGGTCATCCAGGGGAATCGCCAGATGTTCCCCAGCCCCACCGCGCTCCCCGCTGCGGCGAGGATGAAGCCGGTCCGTGTCGCCCACGTCTCTCGTGTCATTGTCCCACGGTCGGCGAAGGCGGGTCAAGTGGGTTTCGAGTCGGCCGCAGCCTCTCGGCCGACCTACACGATGGCCTCGGCGAGCAGTCCCGCGTCGACGGCGAGGGTCTGCAGGCCGAGCAGAAGCGTCACGAGGACGCCGAGGGGCACGAGTGTTCGGACGAACCAGAGCCACGCGACGGCTCCCGACTCGCTCAGGCCGGTCCCCCGCCGGAGTTCGGCGACGGCGTCGCCGGCGTCGACCCACCCCACGAACAGGACGAGCACGAGCACCGAAAGCGGGAGCAGGAGATTGTACGCGATGGCGTTGTACCACCCGAGGATCGACAGGCCGAACGCGCTCGGAATGCCGAGAAGGAAGATGCCGAGGCCGACGGCGACGGCGAGCGTCGACCGCGAGCGGTCGGTGTTGTCGACGAGATAAGACGTGACGACCTCCAGCAGGCTGATGGCCGACGAGAGCGCCGCGAGCAGGAGGACGAGGAAGAAGGCCACCCCCAGGAGGCGCCCCCCGGGCAACTGCGCGAACGCACCGGCGAGCGTGATGAACGCGGCACCGAGGCCGCCACTCCCGGGTTCGATACCGAGCGAGAAGAGGATGGGAAAGACCACCAGCCCGGCCAGCAGGCCAACGAACGTGTTGAGGATCACGATTGTCGCCCCGTCGATCGGTAGGGAGTCGTCGCGTCCGAGGTAGGAGGCGTAGGTGATCATCGCCCCCATACCGAGCGAGAGGGTGAAGAAGGCCTGCCCCACCGCGGCGGGGAGGATGGTTCCGATGTTCGCGACCAGCACGTCGATATCGGGCGAGAGGTAGTAGGCGTAGCCGGCGGCGCCACCCTCCAGCGTCCCGGCCCAGACGGCCAGCCCGCCGAGCAGGAGGACGATACTCGGAACCATCAGTTTGGTCGAGCGTTCGATGCCGTCCGTGACCCCGAAGGCGACGACGCCGACGGTCACCGCCATGAACAGGGCGTGGAACCCGACCGCCTCGGGGCCGGCGGCGATGGCGCCGAAGTACGCCTCAGACCCGCCGAAGTACGCCCCACGGGCGCTCCCGATGACGTATCGGATCACCCACCCGCCGACGACGCTGTAGAACGCGAGGATCCAGAGTGCCGATACCGTCCCGAGGACGCCCGCGATTCGCCAGTCCCGGTGGCCGAGGCGGGCGAAGGCGTCGACGGGATTGCGTTCGCCCCGCCGCCCGACGACGAACTCCGAGAGCATCGCCGGGAAGCCGATCAGGAAGACGGCGGCGAGGTAGACGACGATGAACGCCGCGCCGCCGTTGGCCCCAGTCTGGAACGGGAACTGCCAGACGTTACCAAGGCCGACGGCGCTCCCGACGGCCGCGAGGATGAATCCGAGACGTGTCGCCCACGTCTCGCGCTGATTCCGTGCCATGGTTCGGCTACCCCCAGGTCGAAAAAAAGGGTCACGATCCGGCCGTGGATGTGTGTCGTGCTATCGGTGCACACGTTTCGGCCCGGGCAACTGGCGGTCGTGGCCCCGTCAGTCGCGACACTGGAACAGATCGATCCGCATCCGGGGATCGGCGCTCTCCGGGAATTCGAGGGTCCCGTGGGCGTTCTCGACGATCCACTTGGCGAGCCACAGCCCCAGTCCGCGACAGTGTTCTAGTTGGGTCTCGGACCCGCGGTCGAGCACCAGTCGGTCGTTCCGTTCGATCGGGGGGCCGGGATACCACACGTCGAGTCGCGTCCGTCCGGACGGCGCGTCCGAGACGGTCACCGAGACGCGTGGGTCGGCGTCCTGCTGCCGGATCGCGTACGCGAGGAGTTCGACCAGCGCGGTATCGAGGTTCGTATCGGCCACCACCGAGCGGTCGGTATCGCCGTCGACGACGAGGTCGGACGCCGGATGCGCCGATTCGATTCGGTCGACTACCGACTCGATCAGCGGCGCGAGTGCCGTCTGACGAACTTCCGACCGGCCGATCGTCCGATCGACGTATCTGGCCTTGTCCGCGATGTCGACGATGTCCTCGACGTGATCGATGGCGGTCGCGATCCGATCGTCGCCGTCGCCCTCGTCGAGGTCCTCCAACACCCCACGGACGACGTTCAGATCGTTGCGGATGTTGTGACGGAGGATTCGGTTGACGACCGACAGGCGCTGTTCGAGACGGGCGACCTGCGAGCGCGCGTGCGAGATGGTGTACATCTGTTCGAGCATGAGCCGCGCGTTCAGCGGCCGATCCTCCCGCGACCGGAACTCCGCTGGTGGGACGTAGTACGGGTTGTCACAGAGCGTGTACCGGTAGATGACCTGCTCGTGTGTCCACAGCGCCTTGGCGACGGACGCGTCGTCGAACTGACTCAGATCGTACTGACACAGCGCTGTGATGGGGTTGTCGGCCGACGCCGCGTCGAAGTCGGCCTCGAAGTCGACGACGTGATCGTAGCTGAGGTCGGTGTGGAAACACCAGGAGAGTTCGCCGGCCACCCACAGTCCATCGTACGACGCCGCCTCGCTCTCCGCGGCCGCCTCGACGAGATGATCGATCAGCCGATCCGGGTCGAACTCCGCCTCGCGATACGTGTCGGTTCCCGACCGGACCAGCAGGTCGCCCGCCTCCGCCCGCTCCTCGACGTCGATTCCCGCGGCGCGAAACGCCCGTTCGACCGTCTCGCGGGTGTTGGTGTCGACGAAGTAGAGACAGCGGTTCCCGGTTCGGAGGCCGTGTTCGACGAACGCGGCTGCGACCTCCAGTTGGCACTGCGGCGAGCGATAGAAAAACGCCAGGTGGTTGGCGAGGGTCGCCCGATCGAGTTCACTACGGAGGGAGTCGACGGTTCCCGCGGCTACCGCGTCGTTCGACGGTGGATCCCCGTTGGCGTCCGCGCCGGTCCACCGAACGCCCTCCCCCGCGGCGTGCCGTTCGGTCACGCCCCAACTGTTGGTGACGCGACGTCAAACACCTGGTGGTGTTGCTCTCCCTCGCTCCACGACTAGGGGTAGCCTTATTGACACGCCGCCCCTCCGTGCCCGTATGGCCGTTAGCTACGACTTCTCCGACGACGTGGCGCTCGTGACGGGTTCCTGTGGGGCGCTGGGGGGCGCCGTCGCCGCCGCGTTCGACGACGCAGGCGCGACGGTCTGTGGCGCCGACGTGGTTCCCCCGGACGACGACGCGGCGCTGGTGGACGCGGCAGCGATCGACTACTACGAGGGCGACTTCACCGACGAGGCCGACGCCGAACGGGTCGTCGAACGGGTCGTCGACGCCCACGGTCGACTCGACTACCTGGCGAACGTCGCCGGGACGTGGCGCGGCGGCGCTCCGATCGACGAGACCGATGTCGACCAGTTCGACCTGCTGTTCGGCGTCAACCTGAAGACGGCCTTTCTCGCGTCGAAACACGCGCTCCCGCATCTCCGGGAGACCGAGGGTGCGATCGTTTCGGTCTCGTCGCGGTCGTCGCTCGAAGGCGGGACGGGCGACGGTCTCTACCGCGCGAGCAAGGCCGGCGTCCGCCTCCTGACCGAGACCATCGCCGCGGAGAACCTCGGGACGGTGCGGGCCAACGCCGTCATGCCGAGCGTGATCGACACGCCGGCGAACCGCGAGATGATGACCCCCGACGAGTCGTGGGTCGCCCCGGCCGACATCGCGGACGTGATGCTCTTTCTCTGCTCGGACGCCGCGACGGTGACCAGCGGCGCCGCCGTTCCCGTCTACGGCGAGGCGTAGCGTCTCGGTCGCCCCCGTCCCACCGCGTCCTGCGGGTTTGACGGGGCCCCTCGACGGCACCCTACGGCGTCACCACGAGCTTTCCGAAGAAGCTGTCGGCCATCACGTCCGCGTGGGCGTCCGCCACCTCCGTCAGATCGTAGGTGCGTGCCACTTCGATGTCCAGGTCGCCCTCGCCGAGCAGGTGCGCGACGCGTTCGAGCGGGTCGCGCAGCCGCGGCGTGTTGAACATGCTCATGAACTGGTAGGTGAGATCCTTACCGCGAGCGACGCCGTCGTTCGTGAAGCCGACCTCGGGGTCGTTCTCGCCGATGCCGACGATCCGGGCGTCGTGAGCGGCCACGTCGGCGTCGAACTGCAGGTAGTCGTCGAGGCGGTGATCGAGGACCACGTCGGGGCCGCCCGCGCTCGCCTCCGTCACCGCGGCCCGGAGGTCGTCGCGCGCGTAGTCGAAAACGGCGTCGGCACCGAGGGAGTCGAGTCGGTCGTGGGACGCTGGGGCGGCGGTGGTGACGACCCGCGCGCCGGCAGCGTTCGCGATCTGGACGGCCGCGTGGCCGACGCCGCCGCTCCCCCCGTGGATCAGCGCCGTCTCCGCCGGCTCCAGGCCGGCGTGATCGATCAGCGCGCGCCACGCCGTCACCGCGGCGACGCCCGCACCGCCGGCGGCGACGACGTCGACGTTCGACGGCAGGACCGCGACTCTGTCCGCCGGTACGGCGACGTACTCCGCACAGGCGCCGTAGTGGTCCTTGCTCAGGCCGGTGGCGACGACGGCGTCACCCTTCGTGACGCCCTCGACGGCCGACCCCACCGTCGTCGCCTCGCCCGCCGCGTCGACGCCGGGGATCATCGGCAGCGTGAACGGCTCGTACGCCCCCTCGACGAAGTAGGTGTCGACGGGGTTGATCCCCGCCGCTGCCACCTCGATCAACACCTCGTCGTCGGCCGGTTCGGGGCGGTCGATCTCCTCTATCTCCAGTACTTCGGGGCCGCCGTGGTCGTGATAGCGGACTGCGCGCATGGGACAAGATACGGCGACGGGCCGAATAAAGGTGCCCGGACGCCGGCCCGGCGTCGCGTTCGACGACGTCGACTCGGAACCGGTCACGCAACCGGGCGATCACTCGTGTAATCAAAACCCGCCGTGAGTCAAAAACGTCGGTGCTTGATGCGTTACGAGTCCCGACTGAAGCTATGCCGTTTTCAATCCCGCTGCAACTGTCCGCACTCGGTTTCACGGTCGCCGGGCTGTTGGTGTTGCTGCTGGCGGTCGTCACGGTTTCGCAGATGGTCCGCTTTGTCGACGCCTACGACAAACAGGCACTCACCGTCTTCGGCGAGTACCGCGGGCTGCTCGAACCGGGGATCAACTTCATCCCCCCGTTCGTCTCGCGGACGTACCCCTTCGACATGCGGACACAGACGATGGACGTCCCGCGACAGGAGGCGATCACGCGTGACAACTCGCCCGTGACCGCCGACGCCGTCGTCTACCTCCGCGTGATGGACGCCAAGAAGGCGTTTCTCGAGGTCGACGACTACAAGACGGCGGTGTCGAACCTCGCGCAGACGACGCTCAGAGCCGTTCTCGGCGACATGGAACTCGACGACACGCTGAACAAACGCCAAGAGATCAACGCGCGCATCCGGACGGAACTCGACGAACCGACCGACGAGTGGGGGATCCGCGTCGAGAGCGTCGAGGTGCGCGAAGTCAACCCCAGTCCGGAGGTCCAGAACGCGATGGAACAACAGACTGGCGCCGAGCGTCGGCGTCGGGCGACGATTCTCGAAGCGCAGGGCGAACGCCGGAGCGCCGTCGAAAAAGCTCAGGGTGACAAACAGTCCAACATCATCCGCGCGCAGGGCGAAAAGCAGAGTCAGATCCTCGAAGCGCAGGGTGACGCCATCTCGACCGTGCTGCGCGCGAAGTCCGCCGAGTCGATGGGCGAACGTGCCGTCATCGACAAGGGGATGGAGACGCTCGAACGCATCGGTCAGGGCGAATCGACGACGTTCGTCATCCCGCAGGAACTCACTTCCTTGGTTGGTCGCTACGGCAAGCACCTCACGGGAAGCGACGTGGCGGCCAACGGCCAGGGGTTGGACAGTCTGACCTTCGATGCCGAGACCCGCGAACTCATCGGCCTCGACGACATCAAGGAGATTCTCGGCGAAATCGACGCGGCCGCCGAGATGGATGTCGAGGAACTCGAACAGCAGGCCAAAGCGGTCAAAGACGGCGAGACGGCGGACGCCGACCCGGACACGGAATCTCCCCCACAGTAGGGCTTCGAGAGCGGGCTTGGAGTGTCCCCTCGTGGCGGCGACAACGCCGACGGAGACGCCGGAACCGACGCCGGAGCCGACGGAGACGACTACGGTTTCACCGTCTCCAGCACCCACGCGTCAGGCGTCGCGCGCCGAACCTCGACGTCGAACGCGACGCGTGGCCTCTCCGCGAGTCGACTCAGGAAGTTCCCTACCGGCGTCGGGTCGCGGTCGCTGACGAGGACGAACTCGCTCCCCGGCTCGATGGCCTCGAACCCCTCGCGGACGCGCGCTTTCCGCTCCTCGGGCGGGAGACCGCGGATGTCGACGGCGCCGTCGGGGGCGTCGACCGTCCCCGCGCCGTCGAGAGCGTCGAGGGTTCGCTCGCCGAGGTCGGCGACGGCGGCCGGCACGTCGCCCGGTTCGGGCGTCCCCTGTAGCGCCGACGTGAACGGCAGTTCGGCCAGCACCGGCGCGTCGAGGTCGGGTGCCGACTCCTCGAACAGGTCGTTGGGCTCGCCACAGCAGTCACAGACGTACTCCGCCATGTTGACGACGGCGCCGAGCACCGGGACGTCGTTGTCGCGGAACAGTTCGACGGTCCGTCCCGTGTCGCTGACGGCGGCGTGAAACGGCGTCGTGACGACGACGACGCCGTCGACGTGCACGTCCTGGAGGGTCGTGAGCACCACGTCGCCGGTGCCCGGTGGGAGGTCGATCACCAGTATCTCGTCGTTCTCCCACGCGGTGTTCTCGAACAGGTCCGAGAGCGCGTCGTGGGCCATCGCTCCCCGCCACGCGAGGGGTGCGCCGTCCTCCATCAGGCCGACGCTCATCACGTCCATCCCCCGACGGCGGACGGGGATCGGATCGCCTGCGTCGGTGGCGTGGATCGGCCCCGACGCCTCGATCAGCGAGGGGACGTTCGGCCCGTGGATGTCGGCGTCGAACAACGCGACATCGTGGTCGGCGGCGAGCGCACAGGCGAGGTGGGTCGCGACCGTCGACTTGCCGACGCCGCCTTTCGCGCTCGCGACGGCGACGACGTGATCGAACGCGGCGACGTTCGCCCGCCCTTCGGCCGACGGCGACGCGCGCTCGACGTGGACGCCGGCGACCCCGTCGACGTCGTCGACGGCGCGCAACATCGCGTCGATCACCCCCTGACCGGTGTCGTCGTCGAGGGCGTGCAGGTCGGCCTCGATGCGCACGTCGCCGCCGGTCACCGTCACGTTCTCGACGAAGCCCGCCTCGAAGACCGAGAGGTCGGCCGCCGGGTCGCGAACGGCACGCAGCGCCGCCTCCACGCGCTCGGCGAGTTGGTCGTCGGACTGTGCGTCCGTTGACTCCGTGGTGTCCGTCATAGATCTGGCATCCGGTTGAGTCGGTCCTCGCCGGGCAGCAGGCGAGCGTCGTTCTCCAGCGCGCCGAACCCTCGGCGGAACCGCGCCGGCTCCGCCTCCAGCGCGCGCTCGGCTGTCCCCGCGACGACCGTCGCCGGATCGTCGGTCAGGTCGCGGAGACGCTCCCGGGCAGCGTCGGAGTCGACGCCGCCGAGCATGTGTGCCGCCCACTCCCGGACGCGCTCGCTGTCGTCCCGCGAGAGGGCGAGCAGACGGTCCTCCATCGCCTCGCCCCGTAACTTGAACAGCGAGACGGCCGCGTTCCGGCGTACCGCGTGGTGGTCGTCGTCGAGCGCGGCCTCGATGTCGCCTTCGTGGGCCTCGCGGTCGATGTTGTCGAGCGCGACCACCGCCTCCGCTCGCACCCACGGGTCGTCGTCGTTGAGGAGGGCGACGGCGACCGACGCGGCGCGCTCGCCGACGGCTTCCCCGTCGCCGTGGGCCGTCAGCGCCTCCACCGCGAACTGCCGGACGTCGGCGTCACCGTCCCGGGTCGCCGCTCGCGCCAGCCCGTCGACCACCGCGTCGGTCGTCGCCTCGTCTTTCAGCGCGAGCGCGGCCCGGCGTCTGTCGACCGGGTCGGCGCCGTCGAGGTCGGCGAGCAGCGACGCCGCTCCGTGGTCCGCGACGGGATCGGTGTCCGCCGCCGACAGCTCCGCCGGATCCGCCTCGCCGATGGTCACGTCCTCGCGGCTCACCTCGATGTCGGACAGCGCCTCGATGTCGCTCCCGATACCCGGGCTCTTTGCCGGGTCCAGCTGCGGATCCGGCTCTTCCTCCAGGTGCTTCCGGAACTCCTCGTCGTCTTCGCCGGAGGTCATCGCTCGGTCCTCCGGTCCCGATTTCGATCCCGATCCCGATCCCGGAGCGCGAGCGTCGCGACGCCGAGGGCGAACGGGACGGCCCGTCCGAGCGTCGCGGGCACGCCGGCGAGCGCGACGAGCGCCACGCCCGCGAGGAGGAGCCACTCCCCGCGTCGGAGGGCGGCGCTCCCGGCAGTCACCGCGCCGGCGGCCGCGAGGGCGACGACCGGGAGCGGCGAGCCGACGACCCCGCCACCGACGAGCGTCACCGCCCCGGTCACGAACGGGCTCGCGAGGCCGACGGCGAGAACGGCGCCGAAGGCAATCGTCCCGGCCAGGACCGTGCGCCCGTTCGTCGCCGCGAAGACGGGCGTCCCGGCGACGGCGAGCAGCGCGAGCGTCGACGCGGGGGCACGGAGCGCGGTCACGCGTCCGACGCCGCTCGCGAGTCCCGCGACGAGCGCACAGAGCAGGACGACGACGACAGCCGTCGACCCGAGCGCGGGGGACCGACGGTCTCGGGAGACGGGAACGACGACGGCGGTCGTCCCCCCGGCGACGGCGACGGCGGCGGGGAGGGCGACCGCCCCAGTGACCAGCGACAGCAGGCCGAAGACACAGACGAAGAGGAGACCGACGCCGACGACCGGGTCGTCGGCGGTCAGCGCTACGCCGCCGGCCGCGAGCGCGGCGACGCCAGTCGCGAGCGCGGCCAGCGGCTCGATCCCCGCGGCCGCGGCCGTGGACGCGGGACCGCCCGGGACGTTGGCGAGCGTCGTCGCCAGCGCCCGTGCGAGGAGCGCGGCCGCCGCCACCCCGACGACGGCGTTGCGGCGGCTCGCACTGACCGGCACCCGCCAGCGGCGCGTCCGCGTGGCGGTCATCCGTTTCCCTCCAGTCGCGCAGCCAAGTCGTTCCGGTCGGCGCGGACGAACGCCTCCAGCAACTCGCCGAGGCCGCCGTAGACGTCGGTCCCGGGTTCGTCAGCGAGACGGTCCGCGACCCCCGCCGCGGCGTGGCCGAGGTGACGGTCGTGGAAGTCGAGGCGGGCCGCGGCCGCACCGGCGCCGGTGCTCGCGTCAGATCCCGTGTCGACGGCCGCCTCCCGGCGGGCGAGATAGCCCGCGAACTCGAGTTCGTACCGGAGGGCGTCGTGGTTGTCACGCTCGTCGGCGTCGATCTCCAGTCCGTAGTAGCGGTACGCCCGCGCCAGATCGAGGTTCACGTCGTTCCACGACTGGTCGGGTCGGTATTTCGACTCGTAGAGCGGCACCGGCGGGCCCTCGGCGTCCAGCGAGCCGTCCGTCCGGTCGGTGTACTCGGCGAAGCCGAGTTCGAACAGGTCGTTGTACCGGGCCGCCAGCGTCTGGTAGTCGTCATCGCTCTGCAGGGGCGGCACGGCGACGTCGAGCGTCGTGCGCTCCAGACAGCGCGACAGCTCGGGGGTGAGCCGTCCGCTCGCGGCCGCTTCGTGGAACTCCTCGGTCGGATGCTGGAACGCGTTCGCGAGCGCCGCGTAGACGGCTCCCCGGGCCGCGGCGTCGGAGTCGACGCCCTCGGGACCGGGCGCGCCGACTCTCGACATCAGTCCGCACCCCCCTCTCTGGCCCGGAGGATCCCGAATGCCGTCACGGCGACGACGCCGACGATGGCGACGCCAGCGACGGTCCACAGGAGCGTCTGGTAGGGCGGCCCCTGTGGCCCGGTACCGGTGAGGAAGTAGTGCCACTCGCTGACTGCCTTCTGGCCCGACCGCTCGCCGTTGCTACCGTCCCACACCGCGAACGCGACGTCGAGCGTGTCGGTCGAGCCGAGGTCCGTCCGACCGTCTCCCTCCGCCGTCACCGAACGGGAGTAGACGACCGTCCACGTCCCGTCCTCGTAGGTGGCGTTCGCGCTGATCGCCGTCGAGGCAAACGGCGTCGTCGTGCCGGCGCCGCCGGCCCGGAGTTCCTGTGGTCCGACGTCGCCGCTCCAGTACCAGACGTTCACCCGGTTGTCGGTGCCACCCATCGCTATCGGCGGCCGAGAGCTCGTGTCCGTCGGGAACTGGACGGCAGCCGCGTCGACGAACGCCCGCGTACCGTCCGCGGAAACGTTCCGCGACGGATCCGTCCACTGGAGGCGAACGTAAAAGTCCCCGTCGCTCCGGGCGGCCTGGACGTGGACCCGGTCGACCGACGTGTCGGCGGCGTTCGGGACGCTACTCGGCGCGCTCGACAGCGACACGTCCGCCGCCGGCACCGACGACCAGCCGTCGGCGGTCGGACTGCCCAGGTCGGCGTCGGCTCGTTCGGTCACCGGAATCTCGTGGGCCGGGCGGGCGTCGACGAGCGGCGACGCGAGTGCGACCGTGGAGGTGAGCACCAACCCGCCGACGACGAGTGCCGTCACCAGCGCGCGCGTTCGCTCCTCAGTCATCGTCGTCGAAGACTCCCAGTCGGTACTGCTTCGCGGGATTCTTGTGCTGGAGCAGTTCCATCAGTTCGCTGTCGGCGCCCTGCCGAGCGCGCTGGCGCTCCCGCTCGATGGTGTCCAGCGCCTCGTCCACCCCGTCGCCGAAGAGATCCCGGAGATACCCCCTCGGGATGCGGTCGACGTCGACCGTCTCCCCCTCTTCCGTGTGCTGGCCGGGCGCGTACGGCGGGATGTAGTAGACGTTCGGCTGGGTGCGAAACTCCGGATGCAAGGGGAGTGCTACCTCGTACTCCTCGACCAGCTTGTAGATGGGGCCATCCTCGTCGTCCAGGAAGCCGACCAGCCGCAGCTGGGGCGGGCACTCCTCCGCGCAGGCGGGGGCGTACGTCTCCCCGTCCGGGCCCTCGCCCTCCAGGCGCGGGTAACAGAAGATGCACTTCTCCGATTTCTTCGAAACGGTGTTGTAGAACACCTTCTTGTACGGACAGCCTTCGACGCAGTAGCGGTAGCCCCGGCACCGCTCCTGGTCGACGAGGACGATGCCGTCCTCCTCGCGCTTGTAGAGCGCCTGTCGGGGACAGGCCTCGACACAGGAGGGGTGCGTGCAGTGGTTGCAGATCCGGGGGAGATAGAAGTAGTAGCTGTTGGGGTACTCGCCGGCGCCTTCGTCCTCGTCCCAGTTCGGCCCCCACTCGGCGCCGTCGCGCGGGCGGAGGGGTTCGTCGCTCCCCTCGTACATGATCTCCGAGTGGTTGAACTCCCAGGGGCGGCCGTACTCCTCGCGGGACGGAATCTCGCCTGCGACCCGCTCGGAGCCGTCGTCGGTCCAGCCCCCGCCGGACTCCTCCCAGCCGCGGGGGTAGCCCTCGCCGGGCTTGGTCTCGACGTTGTTCCAGTACATGTAGTCCCTGCCACCACCCTCCGTCCAGAGGTCCTTGCAGGCGATGGTACACGTCTGACAGCCGATGCACTTGTTGAGGTCCATCACCATCGCGACCTGATGGTCGACCCCCTCCGCCACGTCGATGTTGGTGTCCTGGTTCGTACTCATGCGGAATCACCTCGGTCGAACGCCGTCCGACTCGCTGCCGACTCGCCGTCGCCGCCGCCCACGGGCCGGACGTCGACGTTCACGTCGCTGTTGACGCCGGTCGGCCCCCAGTAGTTCGGGAAGAAGTAGAGATGCTCACCCGTGTCCTCGGGATACTGCACCAGCTGTGTCGGTTTCATGTACATCGGAACGAGGGAGTTGAAGTTGTCGCGGTCGGGATACTGGAACTTCTCCCACGCGAAGAACTGCCGCGCCGTCCCCGGCTCGCCCGAGGGGTAGATCTTCGCCTGCACCTCGATGTTCGCCAGGTCGTTGTACACCTCGACCGTGTCGCCGTCCTCGATGCCCCGCTCGGCAGCGTCCTCGGGGTTGAGATAGACCACCGGCTCACCGCGCTGGAGGCGGAGCATCTTCGTGTTGTCACGCCACGTCGAGTGGATCGACCACCGACCGTGAGGCGTGTTGTACGACAGCGGGTGGTCGCCGCCGACCGACTCCGGCGGCTCCTTGTGAGTCGGGAGTTCCTCGCCGAGTTCGAGATACCAGTCGTGGTCGATGTAATACTGCTGGCGGCCGGTGAAGGTGGGCCACGGCTCCTTGTCGTGGACGTACCGCTGCCACGGGACGTACGCCTCGCCGTCCTCGATATCCGAGGTCCAGTGATCACCCGCCGCGAGCAGTCGCTGGGGTTGCTCGACCGTATCCTCGAACGTGATCCGTTCGTCGCTGTCGCTCGGGTTCGACTCCTCGGAGTGGTCGAGGATGAACTCCGCGGCGGCGCGGTCCTCGACGAGGGCGCCCTCCTCGCCCGTCTCCCAGTCGCGCACGAAGTCGTCGTAGACGGTCGTGAGATCGATCGTCCGGTCGAACTGGCGGTCCTGTACCGGCTGGACGCCCCGCTCTCGGGCGCGCTCTTGGATCGTCTCGGCCAGGTCGCGGAAGATGGCCCAGTCCGTTCTGGCCTCTCCCAGCGGCTCGACGGCCGGGGTGAACGGGTGGACGTACGTGTGCATGTCCGTCTCCGAGAGGTCGTACTTCTCGTAGTGACTGGCCGCCGGGAGGACGATGTCGGAGTACATCGCCGTCGAGTCCATCCGGAAGTTGATGTCGACCACGAGGTCGAGTTTGGGCCAGAGCTGTTCCTCGACCGCGACGTTACCTTTGGCCTGGTTGAAGTAGTTGCCCCGCCAGACGAAGAGGGTGGACGGATCGGGCCGGAAGCCGTCCTCGCGCTCGCTCGGGTAGAGCGGCATCCACCCGCGGTCGATCGACTCGCGAATCTTCCCCTCCGTGTCGGGATCGGTGTTGTCCAGGATGCCGCCGTGGAAGTACGTCCACAGCGTCGTGGGCACGCCGCGGACGTTCCCGGTCGGGAACGACAACACCTGCCAGCCGTGGAACGTCCAGATCTTCTCCTGGCCGACGTAGTGGTCGAGGCCGGTCCCGGGCTCCCCCAGATTCCCGGTCAGGGTCACGAGCAACTGGATCGCGCGGTTGCCGAGGTCGTTGTGGTACCAGTCGTTGACTCCCTTCCCGTGGATGATCTTCGCGGCGTCGGCCTGTGCGAACTCGCGGGCGACGCGCTGGTAGGTGTCCTCGCCGACGCTCGTCTCCTCGTGGACGAACTCGGGTGTATACTGGGCGAGTTCGTCCTGCAGGTTCGCCCACACCGATCGGACGGCGACGGCGCCGTCGTCGGCGTCGACCGACCGCTCGACCGACAGTTGGGGGTCGAAGTCGAGTTCGATGCTCGCCTCGGCGTCGTGTTGCCCGTCGCGCTCGCCCAGCGATCCGGGTGCGGGCTGCAGATTCCCCTCGGCGTCGGCCATCACGAACACCTTCTCGGGGTCGGCGGCGTCGGCCGCGAGGCCGACCTCGTCGGCCCGGAGGAACTTCCCCGTGTCCTCGCGGACAAGCAGGGGCATGTCCGTCTGTTCTTTCAGGTGTGACTCGTCGTACAACTCCTCGTCGACGATGGTCCGGGCCATGCCGAGCGCGAGCGCGGTGTCCGTCCCCCCGTCCGGAGCGATCCACTCGTCCGTGTGAATGGCCGTCTGGGAGTAGTCGGTGAAGATGCCCACGCGCTTGGCGCCCTCGTAGCCCGCGTCGAGGAAGTACTTCGCGTCCGGGATACGTGTGACGTTGATGTTCGACCCCCACGCGATGATGTAGTCGGCGTTGTGCCAGTCGGCCGACTCGGCGTTGTCGGTCTGGGTGCCCCACGTGATCGGTTGCCCCGGCGGCAGGTCGGAGTACCAGTCGTAGAAGCTGTGGGAGACGCCGCCGAGCAGGTTGACCAGGCGACTCCCCGAGGCGAAGGAGACGGGACTCATCGCGGGGATAGGGGTGAACCCTGAGATCGCGTCGTAGCGCCCGGCCTGGACCTCGTCGATGACGTGGTCCGCGATTTCGGTCAGCGCCTCGTCCCAACTGATGCGCTCCCACTGCCCGGCCCCGCGCTCGCCGGTCCGCCGGAGCGGGTGGAGGACCCGCTGGTCGGCGTTGACGTAGTCGGTGTAGCAGGCGCCCTTCTGACAGCCGCGCGGGTTGGGGTCCGGGAGACTCTCGTCGAAGGTCGGGTAGTCGCCCGCCTGCTCCTCGCGCCAGACTTGGCCGTCCTTGACGAAGACGTTCCACGAGCACGACCCCGTGCAGTTGACGCTGTGGGTCGACCGGGCGATGGAGTCCCAGTCCCACTCCTCGCGGTAGAGGTCCTCCCAGTCCCGATAGGGGTAGTCCCCGATGGGGTCGTCGACGACCTGCAGCCCCGACATGCCGTCGTCGGCGAAAGAGAGGCCAGTCGCTCCGAGGAAGGAGGCGACGCCGAGCCCCTTCACGAAGTCGCGTCTACCGATACCGCCGTCCGTCCGTCCGTTCGTGTTGTCACTCATGGGAGATGAAGACCGTCGCGGTCGCACAGCAGGCGCCGACGACGGCGAGAGCGAAGCCGACCGGCGTGCCGCCGCCGGCGTCGAGGCCGGCGGAGACGAGGCCGAGGCCGACGAGTTTGCTCGTCGTATCTAGCAGGCGATACTGCCGATCGGTGAGCGCGGTGGCGTCGACGTCAGTCATCGGTGCCACCTCCGGAACTGGAATCGGATGTTCCGGGTTCGGGGCCGGGGTCGGAATCGGAGGCCTGCGCGTCGTCGCCACCCGATCCGGACTCCGACGCGTCCCCGCGCAACAGCACGTAGGTGATCACCCCGAACAGCGGCGGGACGCCGAGCAGCGCCGCGGTGAGTATCGGATTGACTACGTCCGTCGTCGTTCCGAGCACTTGTTCGGCGAGGATGTTGTTCATGCCGGCGATGGAGGCGATCATGACGAACGCGACGGCGGCGACGCCGACGGCGGTCGCCCGGGGTCGGGCGAGGGGATCGGCCGTGAAGTGAACCTCCTCGGTCCGGTCGACGAAGGGCCACGCGACGATGGCAACGAAGACCAGTCCGGGCAGAACGATGCCGCCGAGGAACTCCGTGTTGACGTGGAGCGGTCCGATCGAGAACGTAAGCCACTGCGGCAGGAGCTTCAGGAAGCCGTACACCCACATCAGGAACCAGTCGGGCATGATGAGCGACGGCGTCCCCGCGGGATCGTTCGGGCCGTACTCCGCGACGTTGTGGACCGGGAGAAAGCCCGACAGCGCCGACAGCGTGGCCGCCGTCAGGAAGAAGACCACGGCGCTCACCGCGGCTTGGTTCGGGACGGCCGGAAGCCCGACGATCACGCTGTCGTCGTCCCTGGCGACCGTCTCCCCGCCCGCCCGTACGTCGGCCTCCCGCGGGGCTTCGGTGTGTTTCTGTCTGACGAGGATGGCCATGTGGATCGCCAGCCCGACTGCAATGGCCGCGGGGATGATCAGGACGTGCAGGAAGTAGAGCCGCGGGATGGTCGCGCTCGTCGGGAACTCGCCGCCGAAGACGATTTCGCCGAGGAAGTCACCCACGAGCGGCACCGAGACGGTGAGGTTGTAGCCGATGCTCGTCGCGGTGGCCGCGAACTCGTCGAACGGGAGGGCGTATCCGGTGTAGGCGGCGCCCATCGCCAGCACGGCCAGTCCGGTGCCGACCACCCAGTTCGGCTCGCGGGGGTTGCGGTACGCCCCCGTGAAAAAGACCCGCAACATGTGCAAGCCGATGGAGGCGACGAAGAGGTGAGCCGCCCAGTGGTGGAGTCGGCGGATGAACATCCCGAAGGGAACGGTGTAGGTGATGTGGAGGACGGAGACGAACGCCTCCGGCATCTCCTCGCCCTGGTACTCCGCGACGCTCCCGTCGTACTCCACGTCGGAAGTCGAGGGTTCGTAGAAAAAACCCAAGAAGACCCCCGAGAGGACGAGAAAGAGGAAACAGAACAGGGCCACCTCGCCGAGCAGGAAGGAGTCCTCCGCGGGGAACGCCTTGCCGAGGAACTCTTGGCCCTCCCGGACGCCGAGGCGGCTATCGAACCAGTCGTACAGCCGCTTCGCGCGACTCATTCGCCACCTCCCGGGCCGACGGGCCCCTCGAAGTCACCCGTCGCGACGAGGAAGCCGTCGCTGCTGAGGGTGATCGGAAGCTGTGGCAGGGGTCGTCCCGGCGGTCCGCCGACGACGTCCGCGCCCGAGCGGGGATCGAACTTCCCGAAGTGACAGGGGCAGACGAGAGTGTCGCCCTCGCGGTCCGAGACCATACACCCGGCGTGGGTGCACACCTTCGAGTAGGCGGCGTAGCCGCTCACGGTGAAGGCCATGTTCGTGCCGCCGCCGTACGCGCTCTCGGGGTAGCGCACCAGCAGCGTCGGCGCGTCCTCGATGCCCGGCCGCGGCTCGGGAAAGACCGTCAGCTGTTCCCCCTCCGCCAGCCGGTCCTCGCCGATCGGGTCCCCGCTTCCGTCCACGAGAGCGACGCCGTCGGAGTAGACGGGGCCGCTGTAGCCGCGCTCGAACACCTGTGTCAGCCCGGCGAGGGGTGCGGCGAGGCTCCCGACGGCCGTCAGCCCCCCGACCGTCGCGAGGAGCTTCGCGATGTCCCGGCGCTGGACGGTCGTGCGTGCCCGTCGATCGGTGTAGATGCTCGGGTGCGTCGGCGCCGTTCCCTCGCAGGGACAGTCCTCGTGGTCGTCGCTCATCGTTCGTGCCCCCGGTGTTCCGCGACTTCGATGTGTGGCATGAACCAGGCGTAGTAGGCCACCGTCGAGAGCGCCAGCGAGACGAACATCCCCGTAGCGTAGATGCCGAAGTACTGCGTTCGGCCGAGGGTGAGGTACTCGCCGGTGAACAGGGCAGCGAAGACGATAGCGAGGACGGTCAGCCCGCCCATAGCGACCAGTCCCTCGATGGCGTCGGAAGCGTCGTGGTACGCGACGATCCAGCGGTGTTCGGTCTCCAGCCACGGGAGCGAGACGGCCCTGACCCCGCCGTCGGCGCTCGCGGCCGGGGACGCGTCGTCGGGTGGTCTGACGGCGTCGTTCATGAAGCGATGGACGGCGGTCAGAACGCCGACGAGACCGAACAGTGCGATCCAGACGACGACCCCGACCTGACTCGGTGACAGCTTGTTCGGGGTGTCGACGAAGCCGTCGAGTGGCCGAAGATCGGTGACGCTCTCGTCGATGGCGACCTCCTCGGACGGCGGTTCCCCGTGGAGCGCGACGTACCACATCGGAAGCAACACCGCGACGATCAGCGCGGCGATCACGATGGTCTGGCGCCTCATGGATCGACGGTCGAGCGCTCGGTCGGTGATATGACTCCGTTCATGGCCGGTGATGGCACCACCGACGGCGTAGTTCTCACTCCAATTACAAAAAGATGAGAACTACGTTCGGGGTCGGATTTAAGTAAAATCGACTTCCAGAGGGCGGGTTCGGCGGTCGGCACGACCGATACTACTAACATCCGTTCGGGGGAATCCCCGACGATGAGATTGCACGAGTATCAGGCGAAGGGTATCTTCGCCGACGCCGGGATTCCGACGCCCGACTCTCGGCTGGCGACCGACGTCGAGGAGGCGGTCGACGCCGGCCGGGACGTGGGCTATCCCGTCGCAGTCAAGGCACAGGTTCACGTCGGCGGGCGCGGCAAGGCCGGCGGTATCGAACTCGCGACCGACGAGGACGAACTCCGCGAGGCCGCCGACGCCATCCTCGGTATGGACCTCAAGGGCTACCACGTGGACCGCGTCCTCGTCGAGGAGGCGGTCGACTTCACGGACGAACTCTACCTCGGCGTGACACTCGACCGGGGCGAGGGCGAACCCGTCGTGATGGTCTCTTCGGAAGGTGGGGTCGACATCGAGGAGGTGGCCGCCGAGACGCCCGAGGCCATCGCACGTGAGGGCGTCGACCCCGCGTTCGGCCTCCACGCCTTCCAGGCGCGGAAGGCGGTGTACGACGCCGGCGTCCCCGGCGACGTGGCCCGCGCCGTCTCCAGCGTCCTCGGGACGCTGTACGACCTCTGGGAGGAAAAGGACGCCAGCGAGGCGGAGATCAACCCGCTGATGGTGACCGATGGGGGCGACGTCGTCGCCGCCGACGCCGTGTTGAACGTCGACGACGACGCGCTGTTCCGCCATTCGGATCTCGCCGGGATGGAAGAGGAGTCCTACACCGACGACTTGGAGCGCAAGGCCGGCGAGTACGGCTTCGACTACGTTCGCCTGTCCGGCAACGTCGGCATCATCGGCAACGGCGCCGGCCTGGTGATGGCGACGCTCGATCTGGTGGACTACTACGACGGCGACCCCGCGAACTTCCTCGACATCGGCGGCGGGGCGAAGGCCGAACGCGTCGCCAACGCCCTGGATATGGTGTTTTCCGATCCGAACGTCGACTCGGTCGTGTTCAACATCTTCGGCGGCATCACCCGTGGGGACGAGGTCGCCCGCGGCATCAACGATGCCCTCTCGCAGTTCGACGAGATTCCGAAACCCGTGGTCGTCCGCCTCGCCGGCACCAACGCCGAGGAGGGAATGGAGATTCTGAACACCGAACTGGTGGAGGTCGAACGGACGTTGGAGGCGGCGGTCCAACGTGCCGTCGAGAACGCCACGGGGGGCAACTTATGAGTGTGTTAGTCGACGAGGACACCCGCGTCGTCGTCCAAGGCATCACCGGCGGCGAGGGGAAGTTCCACGCCGGCCAGATGATCGAGTACGGGACGAACGTCGTCGCCGGCGCGGTGCCCGGCAAGGGTGGACAGGCGGTCGACGGCGTCCCCGTCTACGACACCGTCCACGAGGCGGTGCGCCGGGAGGACGCCGACGCCTCCGTCGTCTTCGTCCCGCCAGCGTTCGCGGCCGACGCGATGTTCGAGGCGCTCGACACCTCGCTTGATCTCGTGGTCGCCATCACCGAGGGCATCCCGACCCAGGACATGATGAAGGTGAACCGCCGGCTCTCGGAGACGGACACCCATCTCGTCGGGCCGAACTGTCCCGGTGTCATCACGCCGGGGGAGGCGAAACTCGGCATCCTGCCGGGCAACATCTTCTCGTCGGGCAACGTGGGACTCGTCTCCCGGTCGGGCACGCTCACCTACCAGGTGGTGGACAACCTGACCAAGCGCGGCATCGGTCAGACGACCGCCATCGGAATCGGTGGCGACCCCATCATCGGCACGTCCTTTATCGACGCGCTCGAACTCTTCGAGGCCGACCCCGAGACCGAGGCGGTCGCCATGTGTGGCGAAATCGGGGGCGAGGACGAGGAGGCCGCCGCGAAGTTCATCGCCACCCAGATGGACACGCCGGTGGCGGGCTTCATCGCCGGGCGGACCGCCCCGCCGGGCAAGCGCATGGGACACGCCGGTGCCATCGTCTCCGGGAGCGGCACCGGGACCGCGGAGAGCAAGATCCAGGCGCTCAACGACGCCGGCGTCCCGGTCGGCGACACGCCCGAGGAAGTCGCGGACCACATCGAAGGCTTCCTGTAGGAGTTGGGCGGGCCGTTCGCCCACCCGTGACCGACCCCGTTTCTCGCCGTCCGTCCCACGGCTGCGTCGCGGGCGCGTATCCCGACTGTGGGGCCGTCGGCCGTCGATGACACACCCGGAGTGGCTCAGTCGTCCGTCGCGTCGGCCGCTCGATCGGGTGTCTCGGCGGCCGATTCGGAGACGGCCGAGAACGGGCCGCGGTAGGTGGCGCGGTAGCCGAGCAGTGTGTCGTGCCCCTCGGCGGACATGAGGACTGGCCAGAACTCCTCGTCAGCGGTGAGGGGGTCACCGTCGACGGTGGCGAACGTCTCCCCCGAGACGACGCGCTCGAAGTTCTCGGCGTGGACGCGGTAGCTTCGCGCCGGCTCCTTGTACATCGCTTCCCGCACCTCGTAGAAGCCGGGGTCGGGCGACGGGGGGTCGCCCGGGAGGACGTCGGTCGTTCGGAGGAAGGCGATCAGGCAGTCGTAGGCGTTGTCGACGGCCGCGGCCGAACCCTGGTATCCGGCTTCGACGTCGACGAACCCGGGGAGTTCGACGGAGCGGCCGTCGGAGACGGCAGTGAAGTCGACGACCCCCGTGACCGGGAGGCGGGCCGCGACGTCGCGTTTGCGCTCGTTCAGATACGCCACGTTCGCGAACGCCCTGTCGTAGGAGACGGTCGAGTGGATGCCGAGCGCGAGACAGCCCTCGACTTCGGCCGTCAGCTCGTGCGCGAGGCGTTCCTCGTACAGGTCGCCGTCGGGGTCTCCGGGGAGCGCGCGGTTCAGATCCGTCTCGACGTAGCGGACGCCTCGCTCGAGTGCGCGTTCGTTGGCGACGATCAGCTTCGCCGGACGGTCGACTGCGGGAACGTCGTCGAGAAAGCGTTCGATGGCTCGGGCGCCACAGGGTTCGTCCCCGTGGACTGCGCCGACGACCGCCACTTCAGGGGTCCCCTCGCCGACCGTGTGGACCTGCATGGAACGGTGTGGGGAGCCCACGACCGAAAGTCTAACCCATCGGCGACGGGCGTGACGATGACAAGGTTGATACGCGTCGCCGGGCACCTCTCCCCAATGATCGGAGAGCCCCGTCCGGAGGTGAGCACGGCGACCCACGTCGGTCGTCGGGGCCGGTGAGCCGTTCGCCCCTGCGGGCCGCCGCCGCCCGTCTCGCCGCGGTCGACCGTCTCCCGACCGCCCAGCGGGCGATCCTGGGTCACTACGCCGAGACCGGCCGATTCGACTACCGAGCGCTCCGGATCAAGTCGGCCGTCGACGACACGCTCGAGGCCATCCTCGACGACGTGTACGCCGACGTCGAGTCGGCCGTTGCGGCCGAACTCGGTATCGAGGACCTCACCTTCAGCTACGAGACGAAACTCACGCTCCCTGCGGAACTGACGCTCGGCTACCTCTACCGGCGGGCGCTGGCGCGCTCGACCGACGGCTACGATCCGATCGCGGACGAGATCGAGGATCGACTCCTCGCGTTCGGCACGGCGGCGGATCGGTCCGCGCCCGCCAACCGCGAGGCCCGGGAGTACGTCGAGGCGGCCGAGGAGGCGACCGCGCTCATCGTCCAAGCGTTGCTCGACGGCGACATGCGCGACGCCATCAACGACGACGAGTTCGAGGACTTCGAGGTGACCGTCCCCGGCGACGCCGACCCGGACCGCCGCCGGATCGCCGCGGTCGCTCAGTCGCATCTCCAGGGTGTCGTCGAAGACGCCTTCGACCGGGCACCCGATTCGGTACGCGAGGCCTACGACGAGGCTGTCGAACTCTCGGAGGCACACCAGGAACGGGACGAGGAGTTTCGCGACCTGCTCTCGGCCGCCCTGGGCGGCGACGACGGGGCCAGAGAGCGCATCGAACGGGAGTACAAGTTCGCCACCGTCCCCGACGACGCCCCCTTCGACGACGACGAGCGCGACCTCCCGTATCTCAAGACCCAGTACGACCGAGTCGGCGTCATCTACAAGGGGATGCTCGACGCGTACCGCGGCGTCGGGTTCGAGATTCCGGAAGCCTTCGGCACGTCCATCGTGCTCGCCATCGTGGGCGCACAGATTTGGCTCGACGACGTGGACGACTACCGCGACGACGTGGCGGACGGACAGCTCACCCCCGTCACCGCCGAATACGTCCTCACCGGCGACGACGCGACGGCCTACGAGAACGTCGTCTCGATCACGATGGAGTATTTCGAGCTGGCGCGTGACCACGCCGAGCAGGCGGACTCGCCGCTCAACGGCATCGCCGTCGAGTACATCCTCCGGTCCGGTGACCCCGAACGACTCCCGGGGAGCCCCCGCCGACTCGACTGACACGACCGGCGCTGTCGGCGTCTCCGTCGGTCGGTGCCACGCGAATCGAAAGCATTCGAGGGGAGTTGCTCGTCCCCGCTACGCGCCGCCGCCACCGCCACCGCCGGCGTACATCGTCCCGACTTGCTCCACGTCCGCCGAGCCACAGTTCTTGCACGTCGCCGCTTCGGGCTCGTCGCTCGACGTGATCGTCTTACCACAGTCCTGACACTCGTAGTCGTACAGGACCGTCTCCTCTTCGTCCGGTGCCAGTAGGTCCTTCACCTTGTCCATGAGGCTCATTCGCTACCACCAGCCGCGTGTTATCGGTTCTCATTCATAATTGTTCGTGTCCTCCGTCGGCACGAACAGCGCTCGGGCCGGCGGAGGCCGCACCCGCCGCGCCGTCCGCGTGGTGACACGGCTACCGGTCCCGTCCGATGTCGAGCGTCGAGCCGTCTTCGATCAGTACGCCGCGTTCGACGGCCGTCTCGATGATCCGTTCGCACTGTGGTTCGGAGACGTCGTACGCGCCCGTCACCAGGGCAGTCAGGTCACCCCGCTCCATCGGGAACTCGCGGTTCTCGAGCAGACGGAGGACCTTGTAGTAGGCCTCCGGCACGCCCGCGCCGTCGCCGCCATCGCCGTCGCCGCCGTCACCACCGTCGCCGTCGTCGCCGCCATCGCCGTCGCCACCGTCACCACCGTCGCCGTCGTCGTCCCGCCCGTCGGTCGGCGGCGACGAGTCCTCCGGCGTCGTATCGGCCGAATCGAAAGTGACCTCGCCGACGGGGGAGACGCCCGGGTCGGGACCCGTCGCAGTCGACGCCTCCGCTGCGTCGACGAGCGGTTCGAGCACGCGCCGGAGTTTCCCGTGACAGGCCGAACACAGTACCGCCGAGTGCGACTCCTCGGCCGCGACCAGCCGTTCGGGAACGACTTCGTACTCCCGAAGCGAGTCGTCGACGGTCCCACAGAAGTAACACGACCGCAGCTCGGACATGCCCACTCCTGCGACGGGCATCCGCTAAGTGTTTTCCCTCCGCGGCGCCCGATAGAATTTCTGAAATTGAAATAATTTACAGCCCAAGCCCACATACGGCCTTCCAAGTCTAGAAAACGTTTAATTAGGATGGGTCCAATGGTGATGACGTAATGGCACGCTACGTCTGTCCGGGCTGCAACCGTGAGCTCGAAGCGGGGCCGTTTCGGATGACTTGTCCGACCTGCGGCGGTCGACTGGTCAACTACCGACGCACCGACGCGTTCGCTCCCGACCGGACCGACCACGCGTAGCGGCCCGCCACGTCCTGTCGACCGTCCCAGTGTTCAGCGATTCGGCGCGTCACGGTACCGAATCGGTCCACGGACAGGGAGACGGACACACGCCGATCGTCTCACGCACCGAGGTCGTCGTGTTCGAGTGCAGTCGCGTCGTCCCAGTACCGCTCGAACCGCTCGTGTGCCCAGTCGCTGACGGTCGGGTCGTCGGTATCGATCGACGCTCGCAGTACGCCGTTTGCGTCGCGAAGGAGGAGATGGACCGTCCCGTCCGCGACGGTCACGGCTAGGGGGACGCCGCCGTCGCGGACCCGAAGGCTCGCGTCCGGCGCGTTGAGCAGAGATTCGAGTCGGCGCCGCAACCCCTCGTCGTCGGCCACTGCGTCGATGGCCTGCCGCGAGAACACCCCCTCGAACGTCGTCTCGCCGTCGGTGACGCGCCGTTCGACGACGCGGAGGCTCCCCTCGTTGAACGCGTGGGAGAACACCCGGACCGACGAGGCACCGTCGAGGAGTTCGAGGACGCGCCCGACCGGTGCGTTCGGCTTCGTCCCGGTCGGGACAGTGATGGTCGCGTCGCCGAACCGCCGGAGGTCGACGTCGATGGCGTCTGTCGGGAGGTAGTCGACGATGGGGCGGAGTTCGGTCTCGGTCTCGACGATATCGAGCAGGTCGAGGAAGCCGTCGGCGACGAGTTCTCCCGTCGCGGTAGCGACGTATCCGCCGCCGTCGCGCCTGATCCACGACCGATCCTCGAAGTCGCGCAGGATTCTCCCGAGCGTCGCCTGTGAGGCGCCGGTCGCCACCGCGAGGTCGGTGCGCGTGTGGCGGTCCTCGGCGAGTCGCCGGAGCACCGCCACGCGGTTCGGCGAGAGCGCGAGGAACTCGATTTCCGCCAGTGCGGACTCCATGGCGCTCCTTCTACCCCGAGACCGGAAACCACTTTCGCACCGCGAAATCGTTGCACGCCGCGACCGGTGTGCGCCGGATCGATCTCTTTTCTTAGATTGAAATATTTTATGAATTAAACTAAACGGCTCCGGCCACTACGTGGAATCAATGAGTTACCATCTGCGGATTTTGGCTCTCGGAACGGAACGCGAACGGCGCGTCGGTGGGGGTGCGGAGTGACGGCAGCGGATCGGCGCTCGCTGATCGCGTTCGCTGTCGCGGGCGTTCTCTTCGGCGGCACGTTCGTGGCGGCGAAGGCCGGCCTCGACTACTTCCCGCCTCTCCTGTTCGTCGCGCTTCGCTTCGACGTGGCGGCGGTCGCCCTCGCCGCCTACGCGGTCGTGACGACGCCGCGGGACGAACTCCTGCCCACCCGGAGCGATATCGGCGGCATCCTCGCTACTGGCGTTCTCGCTATCGGTCTCACGAACGCCCTGCTGTTCGTGGGACAGGAGTACGCCACCAGCGCCGTCGCCGCGATCGTCTTCAGCCTCAACCCCATTCTGACGCCCGTCTTCGCGGCGCTCCTGTTGGCCGACGAGCGACTCTCCCGGCGCGGCCTCACCGGGATGGTTCTCGGCTTCGTCGGCGTCGCGCTCGTGGTCGATCCCGAACCGACGACCCTGCTCGCCCCCGACGTCGGCACGGTCATCCTGCTCTGTGGGGCGATCACCGGCGCGCTCGGGAGCGTCCTCATCCGCCGGGCCGGGGGGACTCTGTCGAGCACGGTCCGCACTGCGTGGGGACTGCCCTTCGCCGCGGCGCTCACTCACCTGCTTAGCTGGATGGCCGGCGAGTCCCCCGCCGCCGTCGTCTGGAGTCCCGAGGCCCTCACCGCGCTGGCGTACGTCGGCCTGCTGGCCGGTGCCGTCGCCTACATCGCCTACTTCGGCCTCCTCGATACCGCCGGTGCGATCCGGGCGAACCTCGTGTTCTACGCCGTCCCCGTCGTCGCCGCGCTGGGCGGCTGGGCGCTCCTGGGCGAGGTCGTCTCCACGCTCGCAGTCGGCGGGTTCGTGACCATCTTCGCCGGCTTCGCCGTGATCGGGAGCGAGTCCGTCGACGCCGACATCGGCGCCGAGATCCGTTCGCGCCTCCGCCGCTTCCACGACCGGACGCCGGTCCCGGCCGATCCCGACTCGACGACCGACGCTATGGACGGCGCCCGCGGCGTTGAGGCCGACTGATCGACCGGGCGGCCACATTTCCCGCCGTCCCCACACTTATCCTGTCCTGTGTGGTAGCACGTCGTATGACCGAGCGTGATCACATCGTCGTCGCCGGGGGTGGCCGCGTCGGCCGGCGGGTGGCCGACGACTTCCTCAACCGCGGCACCGCCGTGACGATCATCGAACGCGACGCGGACCGCATCGACACGTCGGACGTGGACGACCGCGTCACGTACCAAGAGGGCGACGCCACGCGGCCGTCGGTGCTCAGACGGGCACTCCACGACGACACCGACGTGATCGGCGCGCTGACCGGCGATCAGTCGACCAACCTCGCCGTCTGTATGGCGGCCAAACGACTCTATCCGGACATCGAGACCGTCGCGCGCATCCAGGTCGATGACGGCGACGAGTACACCGAGTTCGTCGACCGGGTGTACTTCCCCGAGCGGGCGAGCATCAAGGCGGCCGTCAACGCCCTCGCCGGCAGCGACATCCGGACGCTCGAAGGGGTGACCGGCGACCTCGAACTGTTCGACGTACGCGTCGACTACGACGCCCCCGCCGCGGGTGAAGTCGTCGCAGACGCGCTCCCCGAGGGATCGCTCGTCATCTCGGGGACCAGCGGGGACGTCGCAGTCCAGCACTCGACGACGCTCGTCGCCGGCCGGCGCTACATCGTCGCTGCCGACCACGAGGTCGTCGACGAGGTGCTCACACAGCTCCGTGGCGACCCCGATGCCTGACGTGACACTCGATTTCGGCCCCGAATCGCTCGTCTGTGTACTCTGTGGCGACGCGGTGGCGGACGCCGGCTACCTCCCGGCAACCGACGACAACGACGTCTACCGCCCCCATCCCAACGGCGCCGTCTGTGGCGCCTGCGGATTCAACGAGGTGGGGATGACGGGCTGTGCGCCCGAGGTGGACGACGTGACCGACCCCGGACCCGACGACGTCCTCTTGTACGTCCAGCGGGTGGAGGGTGGGTTCGACGTGGTGTCGGTAAAGCGGTAGCCGGGCAAACGCGTTCCTGCGCCCCGTCGGGAATCCACCGGCACGGGGAGCGTGGGAGTCCCCGTCTAGCCTCCCGAATCGCATCCGAGCTGCCCACCTGTTCGGTATTGGTCCGTCTCCTCGTCGACCAGTCGTCGCTCCTGCCGCGGGAGTACGTCTCGAAAAATAAGGGAACGATCGGTAGCGAGTAACGGCGAGCAGCCGTCTTAGAGTTCGACGGACTCTTCGCCGGAGAGTGACTGCGGCACCTGAATCCGGATGATGCTCGTCGCACCACTCTCGGTGTTGATGCGGATGGTCGCGGTTTCGCTGGAGTAGAGCGGCCGGTTGTCGAACGCGTCCTCGTTAGCGGTCGCGTTGAGGTCGAGCGTCACGACTAGGCGGTCGGTCCGACTGTTCAGGATCAGTCCAGCCCCGCGTGATTCGTTGAGCGAGTCGTCGTCGTCCTGGAGCGCATGAGTACGGTCGTTGGGCCCGTTCGCAGTCGATCGATTGACGACGGTTTCGTTCTCGAACGAGAACCGATCGGTCCCGTCGGGTCCGATCAGTTCGAACGTCGTCGCACTCATGTTGATGTCGCTCGCCCCCGGTGCTTTCTGGACCACCAGCGAAACCTCGTTGATTGCGAGCGACTGATTCTGTTTCGAGAGGTTCGCATCAGAGCCGGAGATTATCGTGGTGTTCCTGCTCGAGTTGGTGGCGTTAGTGTTGTCGTAGACCGACACGTTCCCGGTCTTGGAGACGGGTTCCAGACGGTCGGTGACCTGTGCACTGCTCTGCTGTCCAGTTTGTTCGGACTGCGTTTGCAGGAAGCCAGCCGTGTTGATCAGGACGCCGGCCGCGATCGCCGCGACCAGGACCATCGCGATGAACACGATGAGTGTCCCGATACCGACTTGCCCGCGTTCGGTCCGCTCTTCGAACATAATGTTTGCCTCGTGATCACGTGAACACGATCTCCTCTTAAATCCAGGGAGCCAATTATCAGACTCAAAAATCGGCCGTGGAGCCGGGGTGATCGCCACCCGAGTCGTCACTAGCCAGGGGTGGGATTCGAACCCACGAAGTCTCGATTACAAGTCGAGTGCATGAACCACCCATGCTCCCCTGGCGCGGCGGCAGGTTACCGGTCCCCGCGCGGGCGTTTATCGTTTTCGACCTCTCGTTCGAGTTCGATCCGGTGGGGGCGATAACCCCGGCGTTCGTAGAGACGGATCGCAGCCACGTTGGGTGCCATCGCCTCCACCGCGAGGACGTCGACGTCACGTTCCCGGAGCGCCGCCTCGGCGGCGGCGAGGAGGCGCGTCCCGACACCCTCGTCGCGTCGGCCGGGAACGACGTACAGGTCGCGAACGAGTCCACGCGTCCGGGTCTGTGCCAGCGGACCGCGCTCTACGCCGAAGCGCACGAATCCGACGATATCGTCGGCGGCGTCGGCTCTGGCCACCGTGAGCTCGCCGGCGGCGGCGTCCCGGGCTAGCGTCCGCTCGACCGCCTTCCGGTTCGCGTCGGCGCGGAGATGTGAGCCGTGCCGACGCTGGTCGGCCGCCAGATCTACCCACAGGTCGACGACCGCGGCGGCGTCGGCCGGCGCGGCCGGTTCGACCGTGACCATGCCGAGTGTAGGGTCCCGACGGATCAAGTCAGTTCCCCCACGGGGTGGCTCACGAGCAAAGGTTTATCCTTGCGTCACGTCCGCACACATCACGAGAAGAAATGGCATCGGGAACCGAAATCGACAGTACGGAAACGCGATGGCTGGCGATGGCGCTCGGTCGTCCGCTGGCCGCCGTCTTCACCGTGGTTGGGTTGGTACTGCTCGCGTCGCTCGCCTGGGGGCTGCTCGTCTCCGGCGCGGTCACGTTCGCACGCCTCGGCTCGCTGATCTGGGATGGCGTGATGCGCGGCCTCGTCGTCGGACTGGCCGGTATCGGCCTGTCGATGACCTACAGCATCCTGAACTTCGCGAACTTCTCACACGGTGACTACATCACTAGCGGAGCGTTCGCGGGCTGGGCCACGACCTACGCCATCGCTGGCCTCGGACGGGCCGACATCGGTTCGTTGCTCCTCGTCGGCGCCGGGGGATCCGTCTTCGGCGGCGCCCTCGGCATCGGCATCACGACGACGCCCGTCGCCGTCGTCGCCGGTCTCGTCGTCGCCGGCGTCACGACGATTCTGCTCGCGCTCGCCATCGACCGCGTCGTCTACAGGCCCATCCGCGCCGAGAGCGGGATCACCCTCCTCATCACCAGCATCGGCGTCGCGTTCGCGCTACGGTACCTGATCCAGTTCGTCTTCGGCTCGGACGTTCGCGGGACGACCGCCGCGGGCTCCATCCCACAGCTCTCGCTGTACTTCGTCGACGGCACCGTCCGGATCGACGCCCACGACGTGACTCTCCTCGTCGTGGCCAGCGCCCTCATGCTCGGCGTCCACGTCCTCCTCCAGACGACGAAACTCGGGAAGGCGATGCGCGCCATGTCCGACGACGAGGACCTCGCCCGCATCACCGGGATTCCGACCGAGCGGATCGTCCGCGCGACGTGGATCATCGGCGGCGGCCTCACCGGCGTCGCCGGCTACGTCTTCATCCTCTGGAAGGGAACGCTCGGGTTCAACGACGGCTGGCTGCTCCTGTTGCTCATCTTCGCCGCGGTCATCCTCGGCGGTATCGGCTCCATCTACGGCGCCATCGCCGGTGGCCTCGTCATCGGCATCGCGGCGTCGGTGTCCGTGATCTGGATCCCCTCGGCATTCTCCCGTGCCGCCGCATTCGCCGTCATGATCGTCATCCTGCTCGTCCGCCCGCAGGGGCTGTTCTCCGGGAGGTCGACCGCATGAGCGCGAACACGAACACGACCGACGACACCACGCCCAGCGGACTCCGGCGACTCTGGGCGCAGGACGCGGTCAAAATCGCCGTCCTCCTCGCGGTCATCTACGGAGCGTATCTCGGCAGCGGCCTCGTTCTCGGTTACAGCGTCCGCGGGCAGTTGAACTCGCTGGCCTCGCTTACCTTCTACATCGGCGTCTTCGCCACCCTCGCGCTCGCTTTGAACCTCCACTGGGGGTACACCGGGCTGTTCAACATCGGCGTCGTCGGCTTCATGGCCGTCGGCATCTACGTGATGGCCTTCGTCTCCAAACCGCTGTACGGCTCCGGCGGCGCGGCGCAAGTCGGCGGCCTCGGACTTCCGATCCCGGTCGGTATCCTCGCGGGCATGATCGCGGCCGCACTCCTCGGCCTCCTCGTGGCCCTCCCCGCACTCAGGCTCCGCGCCGACTACCTCGCCATCGTTACTATCGCCATGTCGGAAATCGTTCGTTTTACCTTCCTCTCCTCGACGTTCCAGCGGTTTCAGTTCCCGTACAACCTCGCCGGCGACACCACCCGCGTCGGCTTCGGCGGCGGGAGCGGCCTCATCCTCGACTTTCCGGATCCGCTGCTCGCGCTCATCGACGCAGCCGGCCTCTCGGGGGCGTACGACGGACTCGTCGCCCTCGTGGGACGGATCGTCCCGAACAATCCCGATCCCATCGTCCACAGCCTCGTCTACGGTCTCGTCCTCCTCGGCGTCGTCGCCGGCTACTTCTGGCTCCTGAAGCGGACGGGTGAGTCACCCTTCGGACGGGTGTTGAAGGCGATCCGCGAGGACGAGGACGTCGCCCGCGCGCTCGGCAAGAACACCGGCCGGTTCAAGATCATCTCCTTCATGCTCGGCTGTGCGCTGATGGGACTGGCCGGCATCCTCTGGCTGATGGGCCAGGGCGCCGTCACGCCCAACTTCTTCCGGCCGCGGCTCACCTTCTTCGTCTGGATCGCACTCATCATCGGCGGTGCCGGCTCGAACACCGGGAGCGTCATGGGCGGGGCCCTCTTCGCCGCCGTCCTCTACCAGGGACCACTTTACTTCCAGAACCTCGTCACCTCGGTTTTCCAGCCCGGCGAGGCGCCGAGTGGCTTCGGCCCCGCCGTCTCCCCCCTCCTCTCGAACTTCGATCCCGGTCCCTTCCTGCTCTACACGCTCGATTCCATCAGGCAACTCCAGTTGGTCGTCATGGGCGTGGTACTCGTCTGGCTGATGCACAACCGCCCGGAGGGGCTGCTCGGTCACCGCAAGGAGACGGCGGCGGCCATCCCGCTCGTCCGGCCGAGGGGTAGCGCCGGGGGTGGCCGGGAGGAGGGAACCGATCCGGCGTCGCCGTCCCGGAGCGACGGCGATGAGGGTGGTGACGCCCGTGAGTGAGTCGATCACCGGGTCGCGGACGGACGTTGCCGAGACGCCACTCCGTGTCGACGGCGTGACCAAACGCTTCGGCGGCATCACCGCCGTCGACGGAGCGACGTTCGCAGTCGAGCGCGGCACGCTCACGGGGTTGATCGGCCCGAACGGCGCCGGCAAGTCGACGACGTTCAATCTGATCACCGGGATGCTCGCTCCCGACGCGGGGACGGTCACCTTCGACGGGGAGGACATCACCGGTCTCGAACCGTACGAAATCGCCGATCGCGGACTGGTTCGGACGTTCCAGGTCGCCCGCGAACTCGGCGAGATGACCGTCCTCGAGAACATGATGCTCGCGCCGAAAGACCAGCGCGGCGAACGTCTCTGGCGGTCGGTCCTCCCCGTCGCCCGCGGCGGCGTCCGCGAACAGGAGGCCGAACTCCTCGAACGCGTCTGGGAGATCCTGGAGTTTTTCGACATCGAACATCTCGCCGAGGAGTACGCGGGGAACCTCTCCGGCGGCCAACGCAAGCTTCTGGAGATGGCCCGTGCCCTCCTGACCGACCCCGACGTCCTCCTGCTCGACGAACCCTTCGCCGGCGTCAACCCGACGCTCGAAGCCCGCCTCCTCGACCACATCCACGACCTCCGCGATCGGGGGTACACGTTCCTCCTGGTCGAACACGACATGGATCTCATCATGAACAACTGTCGACACGTGATCGTGATGCATCAGGGGCGGATCCTGACCGAGGGGACGCCCGCGGAGGTCAAGTCGAACGAGGCGGTCATCGAGGCGTACTTGGGGGGAGACGTATGAACGCGAGTTCGGACGCCCTGCTGATCGTCCGGGACCTGGACGCCGGCTACGGCAACCTCCAGGTGCTCGATGGCGTCGATCTGGACGTCGCCGACGGGGAGTACGTCACGGTCGTCGGCCCGAACGGTGCCGGGAAATCGACCGTGATGAAGTCGGTGTTCGGCCTCACGACGCACATGGGTGGAGAGATCACGTTCGACGGCCGGAGCATCACCGGACTGGCGCCGGAGGACATCATCTACGAGGGAATCGGGTACGTCCCACAATCGGACAACGTGTTCGACTCGCTGTCGGTCCGCGAGAACCTCGAAATGGGCGCGTACATCCTCGACGACGTCCCCGAGGAGCGGCTTCGGGCGGTGTTCGAGCGCTTCCCCGTCCTCGACGAGCGACAGGCACAGACCGCGGGCACGCTGAGCGGTGGGCAGCGACAGATGCTCGCCATGGGGCGGGCGCTGATGCTCGATCCGGGTCTTCTCCTCTTGGACGAACCGAGTGCCGGTCTCGCACCCGACCTCGTCGACGAGATGTTCGACCGGATCGACGAGATCAACGACGCCGGGACGGCAATCTTGATGGTCGAACAGAACGCGAAAGAGGCGCTTCGCCGCTGCGACCGGGGGTACGTCCTCGCGAACGGTGCGAACCGGTTCGAGGGCGAGGGCCGAACGCTCCTCGACGACGACGAGGTGCGCCGGGAGTTCCTGGGCGGCTAGCCCGACAGTGCCGTCTCCAGGACCGACGTGTACGACGACTCGCCGATGTTGAACGCGACCTGGTCGGTCACGGTGCCGCCGAAGTCACCCTCGAACACCTCGGTGAACCGCTCGGAGAGCTGCTGGCCGTAGTCGTTGTTGACGTAGAGCGTCGCGGCGACGGAGTTTTCCAGCCGTTCCGAGCCGACCTGCGCCATCACGCGGCCCTGTAGCTGGTCGGACGGAGCGGTCCGGAAGATGTAGTCGTCGTCGTCGAGGTTGGTGACCGACAGCGCCGTACTCGACGGCGAACAGCCGACGACCTGGTTGGGGATGAACACCTCCTGTGATACCGGGACGTTCACCCCGGAAGACGCGGAGCCACAGACGCTCGGCATCCCGGCGTTGACGAGTGTCTCCGCCGCCGAAACGCCGGACGAGGGCGAGGTCTGGGTGTCCTCCACCTGCGCGTTCACCTCCAGATCGAGGTCCGAGTCGTTGACCTGACGGGCTGGCAACTGTGCCGCCTGGATCATCGGGCCGCCGACGGACGCGAGGTCACCCGTCTCGGGAAGGAGGATGCCCACGTCGATGGTCCGGCCCATGCCGCCCGGCGCGTCGTCGGCGCTCGGTCCACCCCCGGACGGGTTCTCTCCCTCGAAGTTCTGGACCTCCAGTTGGGAGGTACTCTCCTGCCCCGTGCCGTCGAACTCCCAGATAGCGTAGGCCGCGGATGCGGGGTCGCCCGCATCGTTGAAGTTGGTCGCGCTGGAGGCGCCCTGGTAGTTGATGTCGTCGCCGTTGGCCGCCGCCTCGACGGCGTCGAGGAAGCTCTGCGGGCCGTACTCGTCGCCACCGGGGTTGGCGATGCGCCGCATCTGATCGCGGACAGCCATCCCGTCGTTCTCGCCTGCGGCCACGTTCGCGAGGATCTGGAGCGCCACCGAATCGTACGACTGCGAGGTGAACACGCCCGGAGCGGAGCCGTACTCCTCCTGGAACAGCCCGTTGAACGCCTCCTGGTTTGGCCCCCCTGCCGCGGGTGCCGTCCCGATGACGTTCGCCATGTCGTTGCCGACCTGGCCCGGCATGGCACCGTCCCGGAGGCCGTCCGGCACGAGGATGTCGTGCTCGCCGCCGGCCATCGAGTAGTAGTCCCGGAACAGTTGAATCCCGCTCTCGGGGTAGCCGATGACGACGAGCATCTCCGGTTCGTCGCCGCCACCGCCACCGCCACCGCCGATGCATCCTGCGAGCCCGACGGCGCCGGCCGTCCCGGCTCCGACGAGGAGTTCACGTCGTTCGATATCACGTACCATACAGCCACGAACGGTTGGCGAATTTATAAACTCTTCCGCGGGGCCACCCCCGCGTCAGGCGTCGCCGACGAACGCGTCGGCGCCTTCGTAAAACCAGTACCCCTGCGTGCGCATCGCCTCGCCCAGCGCGCGATGCATCTCGACGAAGTCGTCGAACTCCGCAGCGTCGACGCCCTCGAAGACGTCCCGGACGGGGACGACCGTCTCGTGGTCGATCCGAACGGGGTCGTCGCCGTACTCGTCGACGAACGCGGCAACGTCGAGGGGGAAATCCTCCGTCTCGTCGACTTTCTTGGCGATGACGGCGTGACCGTACTTGCGGCCGCCCTCGCTCCCCTCCTCGCCGTCCGGGTCGTGTGGCCAGTCCATACCCGACCGTTAGCCGCGTTGCTCAAAGCCGTTACGCTCGACCGCCGAACGCCGACACGCGCCGCCGCCCTACAGCGGGGAGAACCGGTGTACCTCTCGGGCGTGTCGAAGGAGAGCCTCCGTCGATTCGAAGGTTTCGCCGCATCCACACCGGTGCGAGGCCGCCGACGGCTGGTGTGTCGACATACACGCAGTTCGACCCTCCAAGTATATAATTATTGTTCATGGTGTTTGTGGGCGTGGGACAATCGGGAGACGGTAACACGGTACGGATCACGTCGTCGGGGTCGTGGCTCGTCTCGCACTCACTGGCGTTCCCAAGGCTGGAAGGACGTCACCGGGCACTCGAGAAAGCGCAGCGAGTCGCGAAAAGGCGGTGGGACTGGGATTCGAACCACGGTCGGACGTGCTCGCTCACTTCGTTCGCTCCGCGCGACCTCTCTGCTTCGAATCCCAGCGGCCGCGCTCCGCTCACTAGCGATCGGAAAGAGGCGGTGGGACTGGGATTCGAACCCAGGAAGCCGTGAGGCTACCTGCTTTCAAGGCAGGCGCAATAGGCCGCTCTGCCATCCCACCGTGGGTCGACGTTCGGAGGCGTCCCGCTAAGGCCTGTCGGTTCGGGTGACGGTGGTCGTCGCTGACCCCGCCGTGTTCGGCCTCGTTCAGTCCCGGACCACCCGCGGCTCCGCCCCGTCGTGGTCCACGCGGAGGCCGAGGTCGGCGGCGACGGTCGCAGTGTGGACCGGAACGGGCCGTTCGGCCTCGGCCCGAGCACGCAGGATGGGCAGGGCATCCAGCAGGTCGGCGCCCGTCTCGATCACCGGCTGAACTGGCAGGAAGTCGACGTCGTGATCCGCGTCGCGACCGCGCGCGGTCAGCGTCCCGAGCGCCGGATCGGCGAACGCGTCGGCGAAGTCGATCGGCTCGACGAACCCGGCGTAGTAGACGCGGCCGCGGGTCGAAGCGCCGAGGACGACCTCCGAGCGTCGGAGCTTCATCGCCGCGTTGTCGACGAGCGGGCGCGTCAGGAAGGGAACGGTCGGGTCGACGACCGCCGCGGACGTGACGCCCTCCTCGCGGAGCAGGTGCGTGACTGTGTTGCCGGCGCGGGCGGCGTACGTCGATCCGACCTGCGGTTCGAAGCGGGCGACGCCGGGGTCGTCGAGCGCCGACGCGGCGACCGCCCGCACCGCCGCCTCCGACGCCGTGTCCGTGACGTGTTCGTCCGGCAGGAGGTCGTCCGGCCGGTAGTTGACGAGTAGGTTGCCGCCGGAGCGGTCGACGGCGACGAGAATGTCTTTCAGGACGGCGGCGTACCACTCCGCGGCCTCCGCCTCGGTCAGCGGGCTCGTCGCCGCGAGCGTGGTCGCGACGAGTCCGTCCCGCGGGGGGTCCGCCAGCACGGCGATAGTCGTCATGTTCCCGTCTCGTGGCGGCGCAACCTTGAACGCGCCGGTCCGGGCCCGCGCTGGGCGGGAGTCGGGGGTGTGGCCGGGGGACGGTCGCGGTCCGTCTCAGTCGCGTGCGCCGCTTCGGCCTTTCGTCTGGCGGTAGTCGCGGCCAAGTACCGACTCGGCGGCGTGTTCGACGAACGCTTCGGTATCGGCGTCGGTCTGGTCGTCGAGGGCGCACATCGGGACGAGTTCGAACCCGCGGCCGCGGATCGTCGTCGCGTGCAACTCGGCCGCGTCGAGGTCGGCGGGATTCCGCGTCGTGTGTTCGACGGCGACTCCCCGGAGCGCGCGGGTGCCGACCGGGACGATAATCTCCGGGTTGATCATGCGCAGGTCGGCCGTGAGGTAGGGATCGCAGGTCGTCACCTCCTCGTCGGTCGGGCCACGTTCGGGGTGGCGACACCGGGTAAGATACGTCAGATATGCGCCATCGAGGTCCGGGCGGTCGGCATCCGGCGGTGAGTTCGAGAAGCCCAACTCGCCGAGCACGCGCTGGAGGCGGCGACCGGCGTCGTCGCCGGTAAAGGGGACGCCGGTGCGGTCCGCACCGGGTCCGGGTCGACCGCCGACGAACAGGAAATCCGCGCCCACGTCGCCGTACCCGTGGACGACGTTCGTTCGCGCGTCACAGAGGTCGGGGCAGTTCCGGCAGTCCTCGTCCATGCCGAAGGGGTTGTCGGGGTGATCCTGTGCTGGGTCCACGTGCGCACGTCGCTTCCCGGACACAAAAGCGGTCGGTGACGGCACGAGGTTCGATCACCGGACGACAGTCACCGGGACCGGTGCCCGTCGGACCACCGTGTCGGCGACGCTTCCGAACAGGGAGCGCTCCGCGTCCGGTCGTCCGTGCGTCCCGACGACGACGTGATCCACCGGCTGCTCGGCCGCGTAGTCCACGATCACCCGGCCGGGCTCGCCGATCTCCGAGACCGTCTCCACCTCGCGGCCGTGGTCGGCGGCGAGTTGGCTGGCCTCGTCGAGCAACTCCTCCGCGCGATCCTCGACTTTCGCGTACCACTCGTCGGAGCCGACCATCGGTTCGTACGTCGTGTCGGCGTCCCCGACGCCGTAGCCGGGGTCGAAGAGATCGATCACGTGGAGGACGGTGATCGACGCGCCGGGAAACTCCGACAGCGTGTGGCGGAGCGCGTCGAACGATAGCGGTGACCCGTCGAGGGGGACGAGTACGTGGTCGGGAGCGGTCATACCCAACAGTCGGAGTCGACACGACGTAGGGACTGTGGTCGTTCCAACCGACCGGGAACGTCCGCAGCCGTCAGGCGTTCGAGACGCGCCGCCGGTTGACGATACCGACGTTGTTGGCCACGTCCTCGGTGACGACACGGAAGGCGTCGGCCGTCGGATCGTCGTCTTTCAACACCATCGGCTCCCCGCCGCTCCGGATCTCGGGGTCGAGCGGGATGCCGCCGAGGTAGGGGAGGGTGTTCGCCTCGGCGAGTTCCCGGCCGCCGCCCGAGCCGAAGATGTCGTGTTGCCCACCACAGTCCGGGCAGACGAACGAACTCATATTCTCGACCAACCCGAGGACGTTCGTGTCGTGCCGGCCGAACATCCGGATGCCCTTGCGGGCGTCGTCGACGGCCACCTCCTCGGGCGTCGTGACGATGACGGCGCCGGCCAGCGGGAGCGTCTGGAGGATGGTCAACTGCGTGTCGCCCGTCCCCGGCGGCAGGTCGAGGACGAGGTAGTCGAGTTGGCCCCACTCGACGTCCTCGACGAGTTGGGTGAGCACCTGGTGGACCATCGGCCCGCGCCAGATGACGGGGTCGTCCTCGCCGACCATGAACGCCATGCTGATGAGTTTCACGCCGTAGCGCTCGGGCGGAACGATAGTGTCGTCGTCCGTCGTGGTCGGGGGATCCTCGGAGTCGAGCATCCGGGGAACGTTCGGCCCGTAGACGTCGGTGTCGAACAGGCCGACCTTCGCGCCGAGTTTCGAGAGGCCGGCGGCGAGGTTGACGGCGACCGTCGACTTGCCGACGCCCCCCTTTCCGGAGGCGACGGCGACGATATTTTTCACGCCGGGCAGCACCTCGTCGTCGCGGATCGTAGCCGGCCGCTTGGCCGTGAGCTCCACGTCCAGGCCGGCCTCGGCGAGGACCTCACGCACGTCAGCGGCGATGGCGCTTTCGGTCGGCGCGTACGGTGCCCCGAGCGCGAGCGACACCCTCGCCACGTCCCCCTCGACGTCGATGCCGTTGACCAGCCCGAGCGATACGATGTCGTCGCCGAGGTCGGGATCCTCGACCCGGGCGAGTAACTCCCGCACGTCGGCTTCGTCCATGGGGTAGCGTGGGCGTGAGCCCCGGATAAGGGTTGTTGTCGCGTCCCGTCGATCGAAACCGGACCGACACACACCAGTGCACGGGGTGTAACCTATATAAGTTACTCCGCCCGGTTCTGATGGGGCCAATTTAAGCGTCTCCGGACGAACGATCGGGTAGAATGCTGGAGGACGATTTCGGTCGAGAGGTGACGGGTGTTCGCGTGTCCCTCACCGACCGCTGTAACTTCGATTGCGTCTACTGCCACAACGAGGGGCTCGGTGACACGCGCGGCCCGATGGAGGCACAGGACGACGAGATGTCAGCCGACGACATCGTTCGATTTCTGGAGGTCGCCGCGGAGTTCGACGTCGACAGCGTGAAGTTCACCGGGGGAGAGCCGATGCTCCGGGACGATCTGGAGGAGATCATCCGACGGACACCGGACTCGATGGAGGTGTCGATGACGACGAACGGCACCTACCTCCCCGGCCGTGCCGAGGGACTCGTCGACGCTGGCCTCGAGCGCGTAAACGTCTCACAGGACGCGCTCGATCCCGACGCCTTCGCGGAGATCACGAAGTCGGGCGCCTACGACAAGGTGATAGAGGGCGTCGAGGCGGCGCTCGACGCGGGACTCGATCCGGTCAAGCTGAACATGGTCGTCTTCGAGCACACCGCCGGTTACGTCGAGGGGATGGTCGACCACGTCGCCGAGAACGACGGGCTCCAGCTCCAGCTCATCGAGTACATGCCCGAACTCACGGGCAAGCCGGAGTGGAACATCGACATCGGGCGGGTCCACGACTGGCTGGCCGACATCGCCGACGAGGTCGAACACCGGGAGATGCACGACCGCAAGCGCTACTGGGTGAGCGGGACCGATCCCGACGGCCCGGTGGCGCCCCCGGACGAGCGGGGGATGGTCGAAATCGTCGACCCCGTCGAGAACCCCACCTTCTGTGCCAACTGCCATCGCGTGCGCGTCACCCACGAGGGCTACCTGAAGGGATGTCTCAACCGCAACGACGACCTTCGGTCGATGGGCGAGATGACCAAAGTGGAGATCCGCGAGGCGTTCGAGGAGACGGTCGCCAACCGCGTCCCCTACTACGGCGAGTACATGGTCCAAAACGGCGACGGTGAGTGGGAGATCAACGAGAAGTACATCGGCGCGCCGACGCCGTAGCCGCTCCCTGCCAGCCACCACCGATCCCGCCGCTCCACTCCTCCCTTTTCGCCCGTCCGTCACCCACCGGGTCGCCGCGATGGAGCGCCCCGACAGCGTTCGGGGGCTCCGTCAGATCGAGACCGCACCGTCGACGAACGGCCAGTAGACGGTCCAGCCGAAGACGACGACCAGCACGGCGACCGCCAACGTGAGCATCCCGAGTCGGAAGACGTCGGCCGCGTCGAGGGGGCCCCGGTCGTAGGCCACGAGGACCGCGGGATTGTTGAACGGCAGGAACGTCGCCGCCATCAGGATCGTCGTCAGCCCGAAGGAGACGTACAGCGGCGCCACGTCGGTCGTCGACAGTCCCTCGAGGACGACGGGAAAGAGCACGACGAAGGAGGCCGACACCGACGAGAACGTCCCGCGCACCAGCACGGCGACGGCGAAGACGGCCGCCACGACGACGGCGTCGGGGGCGCCGGGGGGGACGACGACGCCGAACGCCTCGACCACCAGGTCGAACGCGCCGACCGTACGCATCACGTCCAGCAGCGACAGCATCGCCCCGACGAGGAAGATGATCCCCCAGTTGATGGCGCGGACGTCCGACGTGTCGAGGATCCCGATCCCCGGCAGCGAGAACAGGACGACGACGAGCACCGCCGGGACGAGCGTCGGAATGCCGAGGAAGGAGCCGACGATCCACATGCCGATGGCGCCACCGAGGCCGCCGAGGACCAGTTTCTGGTCGCGCGCGAGCGGTTGGAGGTCGTCGCCGCCCGAGTCGGCGGCGGCCTCGGTCTCGGATCCCGTCCTCCCGGGGCCCGTTCCCGCCACCTCCGCGGGAACGTCGCCGGGCACGTCGTAGTAGAGAGCGCCGAGGCCGGTACAGCAGACGAACAGGAGCACCGTCGTCGGCGCCATGTACAGCGCCCACTCGACCCACGTGAGCGGCCGGACCGAGGCGTTGACGAGTTCGGCCGTCGCGACGGCCATGCTCCCACCGGTCATGAGCGCCAGCGACGCCACCGGGTTCAGGTGGCCGATCACGTAGTAGGCCAGCCGCCGAAACTGGCTGTCGTCGGCCGCGCCGAAGGAGGCGTTGATGCGGTCGATGATGGGCATGAACGTCACGCCGCGGGCCAGTCCGGACGGGAGGACGAACGCGAGCAGCAACACCATCACGGAGAGTCGGCGGACCGATCGCCGGGGAGTGTCGCGGGCGGCGACCAGTCGGGCGGCCACCCAGTCGTCGAGGTCGACGTTCGCGACGCTCCGTCCGACCAGCAACAGCACGACGAAAAAGAACACGAGCGTCGAGGCGAAGCCGCTCGCGGCGTCGGCGAACGTCGGCACCGTGCCGAGGGCGTGGAGGAGCGCGACACAGAGCACGCTCGAGACGGCGTAGGGGACGGGTTTCGCGATCCACAGCACCAGCGTCGCCGCGAACACGGCGAGGACGGTCCGGACCGTCCCGTCGACGCCGCCGACCGGCGGGCCGACGGTGCCGCCGACGAGGACGGCGGCGGCCACGCCGAGGCCGACGAGCTGTGAGGGGTGTGGTCGGTCGTGACTCACATCGTTCCCGCCCGTCCCGAGAGTAATATCGATGCCGACTCCGTCCGCCCGCCGCCCTTCCGTGATGTTTAAGTATCGGCCCCGGGTTCGTTCGAGTGCATGCTGCAGGGGCGCTCGGCCCCGAGTCCGGAAGGGCGACGATACAGAACGCAGGTGTTGCGGTAGCCAAGCCTGGCCCAAGGCGCAGGGTTGCTAACTCTGTGGCGTCAAGCCTCCGGGGTTCGAATCCCCGCCGCAACGCTCACACCAACACCAATGAGTGCAGAAGAACCACAGGACGGCTCCCCCGAGGACGACGAAGACCTTCGGTACTTCGTCCGAATCGGCCAGACCGACCTCGACGGAACGAAAGCCGTCGAGCGGAGCCTCACCGACATGAACGGCATCGGCAAGCGCACGGCGCGCATCGTCGCCGACGCGGCCGACGTGGATCGAACCGCCACGTTCGGACGTCTCGACGACGACGAAATCGACCGCGTAATCGAGGCGGTAGAGCACTTCGCCGACGAAGTCCCCGAGTGGATGGTCAACCGGCGAAACGACTTCTACACCGGCGAGAGCGATCACATCGTCGGCTCCGACCTCGGTCAGACGCGCACGCAGGATATCAATCGGATGAAGATGATCGACTCCTACCGTGGCGTCCGACACAAACGCGGCCAGAAGGTGCGCGGCCAGCGGACGAAGTCCACGGGCCGCACCGAAGGCACCATCGGCGTCAACGTCGAGGCGATCAAGGAAGACATGGCCGAAGAGGCCGAGGACGACGAAGAATGACGACCGGCAAGAACACCAAGTTCTACGAGACGCCGAACCACCCGTACCAGGGCGAGCGCATCGCCGAGGAAGCCGATCTCCTCGGGCGCTACGGCCTGAAGAACAAGGAGGAGCTCTGGCGAGCCCAGTCCGAACTGCGCGAGATGCGCCGCGAGGCGCGACGGCTGCTCGGCGACGCCCAGGGTGACGTCGAAACCGCCGCCGAAGCGGGCAGCGAGTTCGTCGCCCGTCTCCAGCGGCTCGGCATCCTCGGCGGCGAGGACGACATCAGCGACGTCCTGTCGCTGGAGGTGACGGACCTGCTCGAACGGCGACTGCAGACGGTCGTCTACCGGAAGGGGCTGGCACACACGCCCCAGCAGGCCCGCCAGTTCGTCTCCCACGGACACGTCACGGTCGACGGCGCGCGCGTGCAGACGCCGTCCAAGAAGGTGGAGGCCGCCGAGCAGGCCTCGGTTGCCTTCGACGAGACGAGCCCGCTCGCGGACGACCTCCACCCCGAACGCGCGGAGGCCCAAGAATGAGCGCCGAAGAAGAGGAGAGCAAGTGGGGTATCGCCCACGTCCACGCGTCGTTCAACAACACCCTCATCACGGTCACGGACCAGACGGGGGCGGAGACAATCGCCAAATCGAGCGGCGGGACGGTCGTGAAACAGAACCGCGACGAAGCGTCGCCGTACGCGGCGATGCAGATGGCCGAAGTCGTCGCCGAGGAGGTCCTCGCGGCCGGCGTCGAGGGCGTCCACGTTCGGGTTCGCGGCCCCGGTGGCAACGGCAACAAGTCCCCGGGCCCCGGCGCCCAGGCGACCATCCGGGCGCTGGCCCGTGCTGGCCTCGAGATCGGCCGGATCGAGGACGTGACGCCGATCCCCCACGACGGAACGCGAGCGCCGAAAAACAGCCGCCTCTAACATCATGGTAGCCGACTTCGACGTCGAGTTCATCAAACGCGACGACCGGAACGCTCGGTTCCTGCTCCGGGGAGCGACGCCGGCCTTCGCCAACGGCATCCGCCGGGCGATGATCGCCGACGTCCCGACGTTCTCCATCGACACCGTCCGGTTCGTCGAGAACTCGTCGGTGATGTTCGACGAGATGATCGGCCTCCGCTTGGGGCTGGTGCCGCTGACGACGCCCCTCGACGATTTCGAGGTGGGCGAGGAAGTGACGCTGGCGCTGGACGTGGAGGGGCCGGCGACGGCCTACTCGGGCGACATCGAGACGTCCGACGACCTGGTCCGGCCGGCGGACGATCATATCCCGATCATCCAACTCAAGAACAACCAGCGGATCGAACTCGAGGCCGACGCCGTGCTGGACCGGGGCCGCGACCACGCCAAACACCAGGGCGGCGTGGCCGTCGGCTACCGACACCTCCAGCGCGTCGAGGTCGTCGGCGACGCGGGCGAGTTCGACGAACAGGGACCGAACATCCTTCGCGGGGTCATCGAGACCGAGGACGGCGAACTCGTGGCGACGAGCGAGTTCGATCACGACCTCACCGAACGATACCCCGGCAAGGAACTCGAGGTAACCGACGTGCCCGACGCGTTCGTCTTCCACGTGGAGACTGACGGGTCGTTCAGCGTCGAGGAACTGGTCACGCGCGCCGTCGAGTCGATCGGCGACCGCGCGGCGGAACTAGAGTCGAAAGTCGCAGTCTGAGACCCCACGATGCCCCGACCACCACTCACATCACCGATGCCCGCCCGCCCGTCGAGCGGCGGAACCGCCCCGTGCCGATCCGGGACGGAGACGGAGACGGGGACGGGGACCGAAAGTGGTTTGAAGGGGCGACCGATACTGCGCTATGCGTGCAGGGATAGCCAAGTCAGGCCAACGGCGCAGCGTTCAGGGCGCTGTCCCATAGGGGTCCGCAGGTTCAAATCCTGCTCCCTGCACTCCCCTTTTGGAGGAAGACAATGAGCAAGACGAATCCGAGACTGAATAGTCTCATCGCCGAGTTGAAGGCGGTTTCTCGCGAGTCCGGCGCCGGTGTCTGGCAGGACGTCGCGGACCGTCTGGAGAAGCCACGGCGCACCCACGCGGAGGTCAACCTCGGGCAGATCGAACGATACGCCCGCGAGGACGAGACCGTCGTCGTGCCCGGCAAGGTGCTGGGCAGCGGTGTGCTCGAAAAAGAAGTGACAGTCGCGGCCGTCGACTTCTCGTCGACGGCGCGCACGAAGATCGAACAGGTCGGCGACACCGAGCAGCTGGCACGGGTCGCCGAGAACAACCCCGAAGGATCCAACGTCCGGGTGATTCGATGAGTCTCGCCGAGTTCGACGCCGATCTGGTGGTCGACGCCCGCGACTGCATCATGGGCCGGGTCGCCAGCGAGGTGGCCCAGCGCGCCCTCGACGGCGACCGTGTCGCCGTGATCAACGCCGAGGACGCGGTCATCACCGGCAACGAGGAATCGACGATGGAGACCTACCGAACGCGTGCGGGTCTCGGCTCCGACTCGGGGCCGTACTACCCGAAGCGTCCGGACCGCATCTTCAAGCGAGCGGTCCGGGGGATGGTCCCCTACAAGAAGCCACGCGGGCGCGAGGCGTTCGAGAACGTCCGCGTCTACGTCGGCAACCCCTTCGACGAGGACGGCGAAGTGCTCGACGGCACGTCGCTGGATCGCCTCTCGAACATCAAATTCGTCTCTCTCGGAGACGTCTCCGAACAACTGGGTGCGAACGTCACATGGTAACCAACACGAGCGGCAAGAAGAAGACGGCCGTCGCCCGCGCAACGGTGCGCGAGGGCGAGGGTCGCGTGCGCATCAACTCCCAGCCGGTCGAACTGGTCGAACCGGAGCTCTCGAAGCTGAAGATGCTGGAGCCGTTCCGCATCGCCGGCGACGACCTCCGCGACGCCGTCGACATCGACGTGACCGTGTCGGGTGGCGGCTTCGCCGGACAGGCCGACGCCGTCCGGACGGCCATCGCCCGCGGACTGGTGCAACATCACAACGACGCCGAACTCCGCGACGCGTTCCTGGAGTTCGATCGGTCGCTGCTGGTCAACGACGTCCGGCAGTCCGAACCCAAAAAGTGGGGCGGCCCCGGCGCCCGGGCCCGCTACCAGAAGTCCTACCGCTGAGGTGATCCACCCATGATGATTCCGGTCCGGTGTTTCACGTGCGGAAAGGTCATCGGCGAGCACTGGGAGGAGTACCAGTCCCGCCTCGACGACGGTGAGGACCCCGCCGAAGTGCTCGACGACCTGGGGCTGACCCGGCACTGCTGTCGACGGATGTTCGTCTCGCACAAGGACCTCGTCGACGTCGTCTCACCCTACCAATGAGCCAGGGACGCTACAACCGCTACGAGAAGGCGCGCATCCTCGGGGCACGAGCCCTGCAGGTGTCCTACGGGGCCCCGGTGCTCGTCGACACGGAGCAAAGCGAGCCGATCCTGGTCGCCGCCGAGGAGTACGACGCCGGCGTCCTGCCCTTTACCGTCAGGCGGGAGGGCAAATGACGCTGATTCGCTCGGTGAGGCTGCGTCGCGTGATCGACTCGCGTGGAAACGCGACCGTCGAGGCGGACGTGTTGACCGAGTCGGACGGCTTCGGCCGCGCGACCGCACCGAGCGGTGCTTCTACCGGCGAGTACGAGGCCATCGAACTGCCGACGGGCGAGGCCATCGCCGCGGCCCGACAGCACGCCGTCCCGCGACTGGTCGGCGAGGTCCACGCGGGCAATCAGCGCGACGTCGACGCCGCACTCCACGCCGCAGACGGCACCGACGACTTCTCGGCGATCGGCGCCAACAGCGCCGTCGCCATCTCGATGGCGGCCGCGAAGGCCGGAGCCGACGTCCTCGGCGCGCCGCTGTACCAACATCTGGGCGGCACGTTCCGCGGCGGGGACTTCCCGATTCCCCTCGGCAACGTCGTCGGCGGCGGCGAACACGCCAAGGAGGCCACGCACATCCAGGAGTTCCTCGCCGTCCCGTACGGTGCGCCGAGCGTCTCGGAGGCGGTGTTTGCCAACGCCGCCGTCCACGACCGGGTCGGCGACCTGCTCGACGATCGGGGAACCCCGGCCGGTAAAGGCGACGAAGGCGCGTGGGCGCCCGCCGTCGACGACGCGACGGCGTTCGACATCGTCGCCGCGGCGGTCGACGACGTGGCCGACGACGTCGGCTTCGACGTGGCGTTCGGCCTCGACGTGGCAGCCTCGGAACTGTACGACGACGACGACGGGGTCTACCGCTACGGCGACGTCGAGCGGACGCCGGCCGAACAGGTCGACTACGTCGCCGACCTCGTCGACGAGTACGAACTCGCGTACGTCGAGGACCCGGTCGAGGAGGACGACTTCGACGGCTTCGCCGACCTGACCGACCGGGTCGGCGACCGTACGATCCTCTGTGGCGACGACCTGTTCGTCACGAACGTCGATCGACTGCAGCGCGGTATCGACGAGGGGGCGGGCAACGCCATTCTCGTCAAGCCCAACCAGATCGGGACGCTCTCCGACGCCGTCGACGCGGTGGAGCTGGCAACCCGGAACGGACTCGAAGCCGTCGTCTCCCACCGCTCGGGCGAGACGGAAGACGCGACCATCGCACACCTCGCCGTGGCGACCGGCGCCCCGTTCATCAAGACGGGGACGGTCGGCGGCGAGCGCACCGCCAAACTCAACGAACTCATCCGCATCGCGGAGGACGCAGTATGACAGACAACGACAACGAACTCGAGACCCCGGACGGCGACGAGGAGGAGGTGGCCGACGAGGCCGCCGCCGAAGGCGCCGACCCCGCGGAGGAATCGACCGCCGAGGCGGCCGACGAGGTGGCCGAGGCCGAGGAAGCCGACGCCGACAGTGATACCGACGTCGAGACGGACGCCGACGCCGACGAGGAGGAGCCGTCCCCGTTCGACGACGACGTGATGCCCGACGACGAGGCCGACCTCCTCATCCCGGTCGAGGACTATCTCGGCGCCGGCGTCCACATCGGTACCCAGCAGAAGACGGAAGACATGGAGCGGTTCATCCACCGCGTCCGCGACGACGGCCTGTACGTGCTCGACGTGAGCCAGACCGACGGTCGCATCCGAACCGCCGCGGACTTCCTCGCGAACTACGCGCCCGAGCAGATCCTCGTGACCTCCTCGCGCCAGTACGGCCGGTTCCCGGCCGAGAAGTTCGCCGAGGCCATCGGCGCCCGCGCCCGCACCGGCCGTTTCATCCCGGGGACGCTGACGAACCCGGACTACGACGGCTACATCGAGCCGGACGTCCTCGTGGTGACCGACCCCATCGGCGACTCGCAGGCGGTCAAGGAGGCCATCACGGTCGGCATCCCCGTCATCGCCATGTGCGACTCGAACAACCAGCTCAGCAACGTCGACCTCGTCATCCCGACGAACAACAAGGGTCGACGCGCGCTGTCGGTCGTCTACTGGCTGCTCGCCAACGAGACGCTCGACCGCCGCGGCGCCGAACCCGGCTACGCCCTCGAGGATTTCGAGGCGGGCATCTAGCGGCCGCGACGCACGGAACCGTTTTCACCCGGCATCGCCACCGTCCAGTATGCACCCGTTTCGGAGCGTCCGCGTCGTCTCCGACGCCTCGGCCAGCGGTCACGTCGACTGGACGGCGGTCGCCGTCCGGTCGGTTCACAGTCGTGATGGCGGAGGCAGACGATGAACTTCCTGCGGAGCGTCCGTGCCGTCTCCGGCGCCTCGGGGGAAGGCCACGTCGACTGGACGGCGGTCGCGGAGGCGGCCAAGGCCAGCACGGACGCCGGCTCACTCGACGTGACCGCGGCCGAGCGTGAAGGCTACGCGGCCGACGTGCGCGACGCTCGCGACCGTCTCCGGTCGCTTGGCGACGTCGCCTTCGACCTGCCCGACACGGTAGAAATCCAGAACCGTCACCACTGGATCGACGCCAACGTCGACACCTTCCGCCGGGTGATGGCGCCAGTCGAGCGTGAGACACCCCAGGTGCTCTTGCCCGACCTCACGCGCGTCGTCAACACCGGTACCCTCTCGGTCCTGCTCGCCTTCCTCGGTCGAAACGTTCTCGGACAGTACGATCCGCTCCTTCTCGCGGAGGCGGCGCCCGACGACCGGGAACACGCCCTCTACTTCGTCCACCCGAACATCGTCGACGTGGCGGCGAGCCTCGACGTCGACAGAGCCCGCTTTCGCCGGTGGATCGCGTTCCACGAGGTGTCCCACGCCGCGGAGTTCGGCGCGGCACCGTGGCTCTCGGACCACCTCGAGACGCGACTCGAACGCGGCGTCGACGCCCTCGCCGCCGGCGACCTGGACCGCGAGGCCTTCCGGGAACTCGACACGGCGATGACGGCCGTGGAGGGGTACGCCGAACTGTTGATGGATCGCGCCTTCGACGACGATTACGCCGACCTGCGGGCGAAACTCGACGCTCGGCGGGGCGGCGGCGGGCCGGTCGCCCGGTTGGCCCGACGGCTCCTCGGTCTGGGGCTGAAGCGCCGGCAGTACGAGCGCGGCGCCGATTTCTTCCGAGCCGTGGCCGACGCGCGGGGGCTGGCGGGGGCGAGCGTCGTGTGGGAGCGCCCGGCGAACTTGCCGACAGACGCGGAACTCGACGCTCCCGAGCGGTGGCTGGCGCGGGTTTAGCTTTTAACGCCGCCGGTTCGTGCGCCACTGACGGCCGACGTGGCCGAGATAGGCCAAAAGCGCCACGCCGACGAGGAGCCCCCCGAGGACGGCCGCGAGCGCCTGTCCGAGCGTCGCGCCCGCAGCGAGGCCGACCATCCCGCCCGAGGCGCCCACGAGCACGACGAAGCCGAATTTGAGTCGTCGGGAGGCGACCACCCGCTCCTCGTCGGTGAAGCTCGGCCCGACCATCACTCGACGTACGGCGTGCTGACGTGCATTCCGACGAACAGCCACTCGGCCTCGGCCCCGTCGCGGCGTTCGAGCGTTCCGCTCCACCGGGTATCGAGGGAGAACTCGTGGCCAGCCTCGCGGTCCGTCCACGACATGACCACCGAGTCCGAGAAGTACGCGAAGCCGTCGCGTTCGGTGACCCGCAGGTCCCGGCTGTCGACGGTCCAGTCGTCGGTCGCCCGTGTCTGCTCGCGCAGGCCCTCGGCGACGGCGTCGTATCCGACGAGGCGTTCGCCGACGCCGAACTTCACCACGTCGGGGCGCTCCTCGAAGTAGGGGTAGAGCGGTTCGCCCCGCCTGAGCGCTTCGTAGTACTCCCGGACGGTGTCCGCCGCGTTCATACGCGCCCGTCTCTCCGGCGGCGGTTAACTGTTTTCAGGCCGGAGCGACGCGGCCACCCGCCGGAGCGTCGCGACGCCGACGAACCGGGGGACGCGAGCGGTGTAGCGGTCGTAGGCGGCCCCGAACTCGGCGCGCAGATGTGGTTCCTCGGCGCGGGGAAGAAGCGAGACCCAGCCGACGTGGACGGCGGCCAGTCCCGCCACGAGCGACGAGTCGACAGCGAGCGCGAACCCGGTCACGCCGACGATCATACCGACGTACTGCGGATTGCGCGTGTAGGCGTACGGCCCATCGGTGTAGAGCTCACCCGTCACGCCCATCGTCTCCGCCGAGCGCATCGTCCGCGCACCCCAGACGAAGACGGCGGTGCCGAGGAGGGTGCCAGCGACGCCGAGGGCGGTCACCGGTCGGGGGAGCCCCCAGCCGCCGAAATCGAGGACTGCGGTCCCCAGCAGCGACACGTCGAAGAGTGCAACGAACGTCCAGTGGCAGTAGTACGCGCGCGTCCGGTCGCCCGGTGGCCACCACTCGTGATCGGTCAGCAGCGTTCCGAGGACGATGACGTATACGCCGGCGGCCGACAGCAGGCCGGCTCCGAACGCGAGTCGTGTCGGTGTCATGCGGGTCAGCGTTCGGGACGGTTCCGGGAGTCGAAACTGCCTCACAGCCGAGGTTTTTATTTATTAGGGTCCGAGGGCCGAGTCGATGAAGTACGCCCGAATCCGGGTTCACCACGACCCCGACGAGCGCCACCCCATGCACGCGTTCGAGATGGAACACGACGGCATCGAGCGTGCGTCCCTTCTGCACTGGAACACGGTCCTCGACGAGACGAACACGATGGTGTTTCGGGTTCGGGGGGATCCCGAACCCTTCCGGACGAAACTCGACTCGCGGGCGGCGACGGTGGCGTACAGCCTCTCACCGTCCTCGGAGGGCGTGTTCTACTGCTGTGTCCGCGACCGGGTGACCGAAGCGGATCGAAGCTACATCGACGCGTTCGCCCGGGGAACGCTCGTGGTGGTACCGCCGGTCACGTTCGAACCGGACGGGACGACGACGATGACGCTCGTGGGGACGCCGGCGGATCTGGACGTCGCCGTCTCGGAGTTGCCCGACGGGTGGCGAGCCACCGTCCAGTCGGTCGGTCCCTATCGGCGCCGAGCCGGGTCGCCGATGCCGCGACTCACCGACCGCCAGCGCGAGGCCGTCGCGGCCGCCGTCGACTGCGGGTACTACGACTCGCCGCGAGCGGGGACGGTCGCCGAGGTGGCCGACGACCTCGGGGTCGCACCGGGGACCGCGGCCGAACACCTCAGAAAAGCGGAGGCGACGGTCATGGAGCGTCTAGTATAGCAGTTCGTCGTCGTTCTCGGCCATGTAGAGCGTGCGTGCGGCGATATTGACGGCGTGATCACCCACCCGTTCGAGGTCACGGATGGTGAGCAGGAGCCGGGAGACGTCCTGCATCAGCGACTCCGTCTCGGCGTCGGTCTCGTCGTCGCCGAGGTGGTCGCTCTCGATCAGGTCGCGAACGACGAGTTCGCTCGCGGCTTCGCACATCGCGTCCACCTCGTCGTCCCGGTCGGCGACGGCGTAACACGCCTCCACCTCCTCGTTGGCGTAGGCGTTCATCGCGGCCTCGAGCATCTCGAGGGTCGTCCGTCCGATACGCTGCATGTCGACGTCGGGGAAGAGGTCGCGCTGGGCTTCGAGGGTGTAGCCACCGAGATTGACCGCCAGGTCACCGATGCGTTCGAGATCCGTGATGATCTTGAACGATGCCGCGATGAACCGCAGGTCGCTGGCGACCGGCTGCTGGAGGGCGATCAAGTCGACACACTCGCCCTCCAGTTCCAGATACATGTCGTTGATCTCGTCGTCGCCCTCGATGACGTCCCGTGCGAGTCGCTCGTCTTTCCGTTCGAGGGCGTCGAGCCCCGTCCGAAGTCGCTCCGCGACCACTTCGCTCATGTAGAGAACGTCGTCGCGGAGCTCCTCCAGCGACGACTGATAGTCCGTTCGCGCCATACGTCCTCACTCGGTTTCGACTCCCCTAAGCGTTGTCCCACCGTCAACGCTCACGCTCGTGGTCGCGGACGTCCGCGACGGCCGACAGTCGGCGGAGGCATCGGACTATCGGTCGTCCGCCCGTCGCACGGTGTAACACCTCGACGTGTCGCATCACGCCTACCGCGCCAGCCGTCAGTCTCAGCCGAACTTGCCGGTGATGTAATCCTCGACGCGCTGACTCTCGGGGTTCTCGAAGATTTTTTCCGTGTCGTCGAACTCGACGAGTTCGCCGCCCGTGAGGAAGACGGCGGTTTTGTTCGAGATGCGTGCCGCCTGCTGCATGTTGTGTGTGACGATGACGACGGTGTACTCCTCGGCGAGTTCGGTGATGAGGTCCTCGATCTGTGAGGTCGCGACGGGGTCGAGCGCCGAGGCCGGCTCGTCCATCAGGATTACCTCCGGGTCGGGTGCGATGGCCCGGGCGATACAGAGACGCTGCTGTTGGCCGCCGGAGAGTTCGAGCCCGGACTGGTCGAGTTGGTCCTTCACCTCGTCCCACAGCGCCGCCCGCTTCAGCGACTCCTCGACGATGTCGTCGTAGTCGCCCTCCTTGTTCTGGATCTTCAGGCCGTACGCGACGTTGTCGTAGATGCTCTTGGGGAAGGGATTCGGCGACTGGAACACCATCCCGACCCGGCGGCGTAGCGCCACGGGATCGACGTCGTCGTCGTAGACGTTCTTTCCCCGCAGATAGAGGTCACCCTCGACCCGTGCGGCGTCGATCAGGTCGTTCATCCGGTTGATACACCGCAGGAACGTCGACTTCCCACAGCCCGACGGCCCGATCATAGCCGTCACCTGGTTCTCCGGGATGTCGAGGGTGATGTCCTGCAGTGCCTGTTCGTCGTTGTACCAGACGTCGACGTTCTCGGCGCTGACGACGGTGTTCGAGTGCATCGTCGGCGATGACGACACGCTCTCGCTCACGTCGGTCTCGATGGACATGTCGTCGGACGTCGGGTCGTCGGTCGATTCGCCGCTCGCGTACTCCTGGCTATCTGTCATTGGTGATCACTGTTGGTTCTGGTACTTGTTGCGCAACACGATGGCGACGGAGTTCATGCTGAGGAGCACGATGAGCAACACGACGACGCCGGCGGGGACGGCGGCCTGGTAGAACGGTTCGCTGGCAAAGAGGCTCGCCCAGGCGTACACCTGCAGGGGCATCGCGCTCACCTTCGAGGAGAGCCCCGTCGGCAGGGAGAAGAGGACGTTCGGCGCGCCGATCATGATCAGCGGCGCCGTCTCGCCGATGGCGCGCCCGAGCGCAAGGATGGTCCCCGTGAGGATGCCGGGGAACGCTCGGGGGAGGACGACGTTCTTGATCGTCTGCCACCGCGTCGCCCCCATCCCGTAGGAGGCCTGTCGCATCTCGTCCGGGACGCTCCGGAGTGCCTCGCGGGCGGAGATGATGACGATGGGCAGGATCAACAGCGCGAGCGTCGCGCCGCCGATCAGCACCGTCCCCGTCGGCTGTCCGAGATAGGTGACGAACACCCCCAGGCCGAGCAGCCCGTAGACGACGGAGGGAACACCGGCCAGATTCGAGATGTTGACGTCGATGAAGCGGGTGAAGCGGTTGTCCGGCGCGTACTCCTCTAGGTACACCGCGGCGCCGACCCCGAGCGGGAAGGAGAGCGCAGCGACCGTGGCCATCAGGAGGATCGAACCGCCGATGGCGGGGTAGAGGCCGGCGTCGGCGGCCGTTCCGCTGTGGGCGCTGGTGAGAAAGCCCCAGTCGACCCAGGACTGTGGCCCGGCGAAGCCGAGGGCGTCGACCGCGACGGCACCGAGGATCGTCCCGCCGAGGACCACGCCCGTGAAGGCCAGCCCCGGTCGCCGGTCGGCGTTCCGGCGGACGGTCCCGGCGGCGTAGCCTGCGGTGGGGACGACGGCGACCGAGAGCAACACCGTCGCGGGCACTGCGCCGATGGCGAGGAGCGGACCGAGAACCGCGCCGCTGCCGACGACGGCGACGCCGGTCAGGACCGACAGCGCCGTCCCGCGCCGTCCCGCCCCCGCGGCGGCGTAGCGGCCGACGGCGAGCGCAACCGGGGCGCCGAGTGCGAGCGTCAGCATGATCCCGTCGGTCGGGTAGACCGGAAGCGACTGGACGAACCCGGGGATGACGGCCAACGATCCGACGATGGCCGCCCCCGCGGCGGCGAAGCGGGCGAGGAAGGGCAGTCGACGGTCGAACCGCTCGATCACGACGACGGCTGCCAGGGCGAGCGTGAGCGCGAGGACGTAGCCGAACCACGTCACCGGTTCGACGATGTCGACGAAGATCATCGCCGCACCGCCGGCGAACATCGTGCTGACGGCGAGCAGACCGACGACGGCCGCGCCGAACCGGGCGGAGGCGGGGTCGGTCCGGAGAAGATAGCCACCGACTGCGAGCGTCGGCACCACGAGCGTCAGGAAGAAGGTGAGATGCCAGCCGGGGTCGGCGGTCAGCGGTTGGATCGCGTCGTTGGCGACGTAGATCAGCAGAACCGCGAGGGCGACGATGCCGAACAGCGTCGCCGCGAGCAGGAGATATCGGAAGACGGTGCCGACCGTCCGACTCACGTGGCCGAAGTCCTCGATCACGTCCGCTCGTGTCGCCATCTCAGTACTCCTCCCGGTACCGCTGTGCGACGACGTCGCTGATCACGTTCATGACGAGAGTGATGACAAAGAGGGTGAGTCCGATGGCAAAGAGGCTCCGGTAGGCGACGCCCCCGCCGGTGACGTCCCCGGTCAGGAGGTTCACCATCGCGGCGGTCATCGGGAGGGCGCCTTCCAGGTAGTCCACGGGGTTCAGCGGATTGAGGAGGTTCGCCTGGGAGCCGGCGGCGACGGTGACGGCCATCGTCTCGCCGATGGCCCGAGAGAGTGCGAGGATGAACGAGGAGAAGATACCCGAAAGGGAGGCAGGGACCACGATACCGACGGAGACGTCGAACTTCGTCGCGCCCATGCCGTAGCCAGCCTGTCGGAGGGAGTCGGGGACGGCCGACATCGCGTCCTCACTGATCGACGCGACCATCGGGATGATCATGATGCCGACGACGATGCTCGCCGAGAGCATGTTGAACGTGCCGAGTCCCGGAACGATCGTCCGGAGAGCGGGCGTGATGTAGACGACGGCGAAGAAGCCGTACACCACCGTCGGGACGCCAGCGAGAACCTCCAGGGCCGGTTTCAACACGCGCTGTGCGCTCGGACTCGCGTACTCGCTGAGGTAGATGGCGGTGGCGACGCCGAGGGGAATGGCAACGACGGCCGAGCCGAGGGTGATCGCTAGCGTCGCCGAGACGAGCGGCAGGACGCCGAACTGCTCGTTGTTGATGATCCACTCGGTTCCGGTGAGGAAGTCGACGAGAGACGCCGTCGGTCCCTCGACGCCCATCAGCGGCGCGGTGAGAGAGAAGAACTTCGCCGCCTCGGTCGTCAACATAACGATGATGGCGACCGTCGTGACGATGGACAGCACGGCACACAGGAAGAAAAACGAGCGCGTCAGCAACTCCTGTGGTGCGTTCTCCGTTCGACGGGTGAGGTCCCGTTGGAGGTCGTCCGTACTCATCTAACGTGAGTCGATTCTTCGCTCGGTGGAAAAAGCTCTTCGTTCGGCGTCATGCGGGCAGTCGTACGTCGCCACCCGTGGGCCGTCCGACCGGCGTGGTGACCCACCAGTGACGGGTACGACCATCCGTATCACCCTTGAGCGTTCTCGATGGCCGATTCGAGGGCGTCCATCGCTTCTTGCTGGTCTTCGTCGCTCAGCGGGACGTAGCCGACCTCGTCGGCGACGATCTCCTGGCTGGTCGAGTTCTCCATCCAGAAGCGGGCGAACTCGGCGACGTGTTCCTCGGCGAGCGACTCCCGGTTCACGTACGTGAACAGCGGCCGGGACAGCGGCGTGTACTCCCCGGCACGGGCGGTCTCCAGCGCCGGTTCGGTACAGCCGCTTCCGTCGTCGACGCTGAGTGCCGTCACGCGCTCTTGGTTCTGGGAGTAGTACGCGAAGCCGAGGTAGCCGATGGCGGTCTCCGACCCCTCCACGCCCTGGATGATCGTCCGGTCCTGCTCGGTCGCGGAGTAGTCCTGTCGGTGTCCCGGTCCTTCTTCCCCGAGGATGGCCTCAATGAAGTAGTCGTAGGTTCCCGAGGCGTCGGTCGGACCGTAGAGTTCCAGGTCCCGATCCGGCCAGTCCGAGTTCACGTCGCTCCAGGTCGTCGGTGGATCCTCCGCCGACCAGATCTGCCGGAGCTCCTCGACGGTAATGCAGTCGAGCCAGTCGGCGTCGTTGTTGACGACGACCGTCAGCGCGTCCGTGGCGACGGTGAGTTCGACCGGCGTAACGTCGTTGTCCGAACAGGCCTGCTCCTCCTCGGCCTGGATGGGACGGGAGGCGTTGTTGAAGTCGGTTCGCCCGGGACAGAAGTGGTTGGCGAAGCCGCCACCGGATCCGGTAGACTGGATGTTGATATCGACGTCCGCGTGGTCTTCCTCGAACCGCTCGGACATCGCCGTCGCCAGCGGGAACACCGTCGAGCTACCCGCGATGTCGATGGTACCGGAGAGACCGTCCCCGCCGTCGTCCCCGTCGGAGCCACTCTGCGTACAGCCGGCGAGGCCGAGTACCCCGACCGAGCCCGCCGTCGCGAGAAACGTTCGGCGTGACACGTGTCCGCTCGTGGGTTCGTCCGTCATCGTCGAGTTCTGGTCGACTGTGACGTAAGTACCCTTCTATTATACCTATATATATTTGTGTACGTCAACCGATGACGGGGGATGTGTCGATCACGGTAGCCCGGGTCACCTCCCCTCTTTCGAGGGAGCGATCGATGGGCGGTATCTCTCCCGTTGAGCGGCGTTTGTGCGTATATGACGACGGGTTTCGCCTCCATATCTCGCCCGACAGCTGCGTTGCTCGGCGTCGCTGCCTCGGATCGATTGCCGCCAACGAACGAATATATAGATATAGAAGAGTTTATTTTCCATGAGCCATCCCTCCCGAGTATGGTCGAGACCCGCAAGGTGCAGGTGACGGGAGGATCGACGTACACCGTGTCGATTCCGAAAGGCTGGGCGACCGACAACGGCGTCTCCGCGGGGAGTGAGGTGGCTTTCTACCCCGAGGGGGACTCGCTGTTCATGACGCCCAGGACCGGCGACGAGCGGACGGAGGGAACTCTCGACGTCGGTGATCTGACGGGAGAGGAACTCGTTCGCGCCGTCATGACGATGTACGTCAGCGGGTTCGACGTCATCGCCCTCGAGAGCGCGCGGATCACGACCGGTCAGCGTCGGACGATCCGCGAGGCGACCCAGAGCCTCGTCGGTCTCGAAGTCCTAGAGGAGACCCGGGATCGGGTGGTGATCCGTGACCTGCTCGACTCCTCGGAGCTGTCGATCAACAACGCCGTCACTCGGATGCGGCTGATCGCCCTCTCGATGCTCGAAGACGCCGTGACGGCGCTGATCGACCTCGACGACGACCTGGCGCGCGACGTGATCCAGCGCGACGACGATGTGGATCGGCTGTGGATGGTCGTCTCGCGAATCTTCCGAGCGACGCTCCGGAGCCCGCGGGCCGCCGAGGAGCTTGGCGTTCCGCGGGAGGCGTGTTTCGACTACCAGTCGGCGGCCCGACAGCTCGAACGCATCGCCGACCACGCCACCAAAATCGCTCACCTCTCGCTCGAGTTCGACGAGCCGCTGCCCGAGGACGTTCGCGAGGCGCTCGATAGCCTCCACGGCGACGCCGCGGCGGTGGTCGACGTGGCGATGGACGCCCTCTTCCTCGACGAGAGCGACGAGGCGACCCAGCAGGCCAACAAGGCCCGCGAGTCGGTACAGGGCATCGACAGTCACGCCCGAACGATCGACGAACTCCTCCGCGAACTCGATCCGACGCGGGCGCAACTGCTCGGTCTCGTCGTCGATTCGCTGTCCAGAAGCGCCGACTACGGCGGCAATATCGCCGAGACGGCGTTACAGAAGGCGGCGCCGACGCCTTAGTCGATCAGGACCGCGTTGACCTGGCCGCTCTGGCCGGGGCGGGACGTAACACGGGCCCGACCCTCGCTCGTCTCGATGATCGCCCCTTTCGTGACGATGTTCCGGCGGGCGTAGTTGGTGTTCGAGGGATTGTCGACGACGTTCTCGATGTCGGCTTCGACCGTCTCGCCGTCGACGCCGACGTGGGCGACGTTCGTCGCGAGCGCACGGGTCTTCGTCCCGTTGCCGCGGGCGTCGACGGTCTGGAAGCGGGGTTCGCCGACGGTCGTCTCGGCCGGCTGGCGGCCGAGCTGGTGTCGCTTCTTGTTTCGCGAGGGGCGGAGTCGGCCCCCGGTTCGTTTCCGCGTCGAGCGTCCCTGATCTTGCATACGGCTATCCAGACCCAGCAGCTACTTGAATCGCTCGGAACGGAGAGGGTCGGACACGACAGGACTTAGTGGTCGGGTCGCGGGTCTGTGTGTCATGAGTCTCGAGGTTGCCGTCGCCGCGCCTTTCCGCGACAGGGGACACGAACGACTCGGTGAGGGGGAGTTCGTCGTCGCGCTGTCGCTCGACCGCGACTGGTTCACGCCCGACCAGGCCAAGCGCCTCGTCGACGTGGCTGCCGGGCGGGGTCTTCTCTCCCGCGAGGACGGCACGCTCGTCGCCGAGTTCGACCCCAGCGACGTCGTCGTTCCCGACGGCTTCGTCCCCGACGAGTCCGTCCTTCGCGAGCAGTCCACCTTCGAGCGCGTACTCGCGGCGCTCACCGACGCCGGCGCGGAGAAACAGGACGCCGTCGCCGCAATCAACGAACGTCAGCGGGAGCTCGGCGTCACCATCGAGGCCGCGGCCGTCCTCTACGCCCGCCGGCGGGGCGTCACCGTCGACGCCGCCGCCGAGCGTGCGGTGACCGAACTCGAGAACGGGGAGCGTTGAAACCTCGTGGGGCCCTACCTGCTGTATGGTCGACTCCGAACTCGACGACGGCGTTCGCATCGCTCAGCTTCTCGCCTCGGATCTCGTCGGTCACGGCGACGGACTCGCGGACGTGACGGTGACCGACGCCGACCCCGACGTCGAACCGACGACCGACGGCGCGCGCGCCTACCACGTCCGGGCCGCGGATCGGCGACTCGCGACCGTCTTCGTCCACCCCAATCGCATCCGGACGGAGTTCGAGACCAGCCAGGAGACCACCCTCGCCGCCGCCCGTGACGCCGGCCTCCGCGTCCGCCCCAAGGCGATCGATCCGCCGCGGACGGTCGTCTTCGTCGAGAACGGTGCCGAGGTGAAGCGGCTGCTGGACGTCGTCGAAGCGGCCACCGGAGACGCACGTACCGATTGAACGTCGTCACGAACCGGTCGTACGACGGCTTGCTGTGCGGACGGCGTCAACCGCTACCGTTGCGCGCCGCGAGAATCGCCGGCAGGCGCTCGGCCAGTTCGTCGCGCTCGACGTGGGCGAACGCTTCCGGATCGCGGGGCGGGCCGCCGGGGTAACACACCTGTACCGCGTCGATGCCGGCGGCGACTGCTCCCCTGACGTCGGCGGTCACGTCGTTGCCGACGAACACAGTCTCCGCAGCGTCCGTCCCCAGCTCGGCAAGCAGCGACTCGAACGCCGCCGCCTCGGGTTTTCCGGCTTCGAGGTCACCGGTCACGAGTGCGGCGTCGAACGCGTCGGCCCACCCCAGGGTGGCGAGTTTCGACCGCTGGGCGACGACCGACCCGTTCGTCAACAGCCCGAGGCGGTAGCGGTCGCGCAACTCGGTCAGCATCGCCTCGGCGCCGGGGACCGGTTCGAGCGACTGGTTCACCCGGTCGCGATACGCCGCCGCGACGGCAGCCGCGTCGACGCCGGGCGCGTCCTCGAACAGCCGCTCGAACACCGGTTCTCGGCTCCGCGCCGTCAGGTTCTCGGCGTGGGCCTGCAGGTACTCCTCGCGCGAACGCTGGGGGGCGCCGACGTCGTCGAGCGCCTCCGTCAGGAGCGTCGTCCGGTCGACGTGCGTGACCGCGAGCGTGTCGTCGAGGTCGAACGCCACCGCGGCCGTGTCCATACCTCCCCTAGCCGACCGCCCGGTATGAGCGTGCCGTCTCCCGACCGGACCGCTACGATATTTGTATCTCCGCGCGCTGGATGACCCATGACACTCGATCCGGTCCACGTCGAGGACGTCGCCGACCTCGCTGGGCTGCTCGGCCGTCGAGTCGACGACCGGGACCACGACGACCTGGCCCAAACGGCGTTCGAGGGGTGGCTCGATCCGCTCCACGCCGACGGCCGGCCGGTGATCGAACCTCTCGGCGAGTGCTGCCGCCGCGCCGTCGCCGTCGACGACGTGTCCCTCGTCGACGCCCCGTTCCCCACCGTCCACGGCCTCGACTCCGGGACGATCAACCCGACCACGTTCAAGAACGGGCTCGTCCTCGACGTGGCTCACGCCGCGATGGCCGCCGACCCCTCCGACCTTGACCTCCACCGTGCCCGGAGCCTGGTGACGACCGTCCACGCCAACGACCCGACGCTCTCGCTCGGCACCGACTGGGTGCGGCGCGACGAGGGGTATCTCCGGCGGAAGATCCTCCACGCGCCACGGGTGAACCGCTACGCCGAGGGCGTCGTCCACGCGCTCGCGCTCTATCTCGCGGAGAGTTCCCACGCGCTCGAACACGCCGACGTCGTCTCCGACTGTCTGCTCCTGGACGGGCCGCTGTACCCCAAAGAGCTCCTCAACTGGCGGGACCGGGACGCAGAACTCGGTGCACTGGCCACGGAGGCCAAACCCCGTGCCATCGTCGAGAACTACGTCCGCCTCGTCGAGCGCCTGCTGGCCCGCGACGTGGCCGTCGCGGGCTTCGTCAAGAACCCCTCGGCGAAGTTGATCACGCGCACACTCCGCGAGAAGGGTGTCGACGCGCCGTGGGTGGACGACACCGCCTTCTTCACGCGACTGCTGGAGCCAAGCGAGGGCGACGACGACGGACACCGGCTCACCTTCACCAACTGGTTTCGCTCCCGTGGCGGATCGGATCGGACCCTCGCGGCCGACGGCGACGCCCTCGGAGTCGACCGGCGGCGCGATGCCGACGACTACGAGGTGACGTTTTTCGTCGTCTACGACCCCCGCGAGGACCTGTGTTACCGGGTCGAAGCGCCCGCCGGCTTGACTCGCGACGCCGACACACGGGACCGGCTCACCCGCCAGATCCTGCGAGACGTCGCCGTCTCGCGTGGCCCCCCACCGGTCGTCGAGCGTGCCGATTCGCTAGCCCGGATCGGCGTCGACGAGAAGACGGCGCTGCGACGAAAGTTCGAGGAGCGCCTCGACTCGCCGTCCGTCCGGACCTACGACGACGTGCGGTGGGACGCAGAGTTCTAGCTGCCGCCTCAGACTACTGTCCAGGGGAGTTCGTCTTCGTGGGCCCGGAGGAGTTCGAGCAGTGCATCGACGTCGTCGAACCGCGGGCCACGACGGATCCGACCGGCGTCCCGATCCCAGTCGATGTATCCCTCCTCGGCGAGCGCCGGGAGGTGGTTGTGGATCAGCGCGAGTCCCGATCGCTCGTCGTCTCCGACGACCGCGGTAGTCGGAAGGTCGTCGGTCTTCCGCAACGCCACTAGCACTTCTCGGCGGCGTTCGTGTTCGATGACCCCCAGACAGTCGTCGAACGTATTCGGGGAACCGGTCCGTGCCATCGTTCGATCGTTCACGCCCGTGAATTGCGCTCGCCGCACCTAACGAGGGTGCCCACATTTGGGGATATGTCAGTCGAGCAGATGTGAACACAGCTTGTGCTGTGCGAGCCGAAGGTGTTCGCTGACGGTCCACCGCGAGAGGTCGAGCGCCTCGGCTAGCTCCGAGAGATTGCACCGCCGATTCCGCTCGAAGTAGCCGTGTCGGTAGGCCGCCTCCAGCATCTCGTACTGGCGGTCGGTCAACGCGCTGCCGACGTCGTCCACGAACGCCTCCGCGTCGCCCACCTCGTTGCTCCCCCACTGGACACCGATCGTCGCACTGGGATAGCCCTCTTGGATCACCGTCCGAACGCTCCGAGCCGTCTCCGAGCCGGGAACCGCGAGTCTGATCCTCGCTTTCCGAGGAGTGACATGATACGACCGGACACGTGCGCCGAGCTTGACGAGTCGATGCTCGGGCATCACCGACTCGGCCACGACGGCCGGGACGCCATCCGATCCCACCCCGTACGGTTCGACGCCGTCGTACCGCTCGGCCGCCGCCACCAGCGCGCTCTCGTCGCCGCCCCGAAGGTAGTACACCGTCCCCGCCGGCCGGGGCACGACCGAGACGACGTCGAGTTCCGAGAGTCCCGCGGCGTCACACAGTCCCGACAACGGTAGCTCGTCGTCGACGTCGACGGTGAGCGTCGCCGCGGCGTCGGCGGCCAGCGCCCACTGCCACATGGCGGCGCTCAGGGCGTATCCGACCGCGTCCGCGTAGTCGGTGAGGACCTCCGCACGCCACGGAACCAAGTACTCGGAATCGGCGAGATACACCGTCAAAACGCCGTGATCGACGCGTTCGTGGACGAGGGGTAACGCCATCGCCGCCTGCAGCCCGTGTGCCGTCGCGACCGCCGCCCAGTCCCGGTCGTCGTCGCTATCGGCCGATTCGATCGGCGACACCGACATCGACGTCGGTTCCGACGCCTGCAGGACGCGAACTCCTGGATCAGCCGCGGCGTCGAGGTCGCCGGCCGCGTCACGAAGGTCGGTGAGATACGCGTCGGCGTCGGCCGACGCACGCACTGTCGGCGCGCCGTCCCGATCGGTCGCGCCGATCCACGCCATCGCGTATCGGCGCCGACCGACGAGCCGTTCACAGAAAGCGCGTTCGAGATCACGGCGGGCCGCGTGTGACTCGAGCGCGTCGAAGACGTCGTAGAGCGCCCGCTCGCGTTCGTCGTGTCGCGTGAGGTCGAAGCCGGCCACCATCACTTCCTCCGGCTCCGAGCCGGGACCGGCCGGTAACGGGGCGACGTAGGCCCCGCGCCAGAACGTCTCGTCGCCGAACTCGACGGGGAACTCCACGTACTGGCGGTCCCCCGTCTCCAGTGCCGTCTCGAATGCGTCGAGCAGTACCGCCGTCGCTTCCGCGTTGATCACGTCTACGAGTGGCTCCCCGATCAGATCCTTCGGTGACTCGCTGCTCTTGACCTGGAGTCCGGTGTACACGCCGGTGTACGTTCCTTCCCCATCGTCGGCGTGGGTCGTCACCAAGACCGGTAGCGAACCGAGGATTCGCCGGCGACGATCACTCACGATCCGGACTCGGACGGCACATGGTCGATAGTCTCCTCTCCCCCCAACTCAGTCGATCGGATCCGCCTTCTCTATCTCGATGGCGACCGTCGCCTCCGGGACGCCAACGCGGGCGAACTGGGTTCGAAGGTGTTCTTTCGCGGCCTCGACGGCCTGTTCGCGCGTGTCGAAGCCGCGTGGCATTGGCGACTCGAAGGCGATCCGTTTCTCCTCCCCGTCGATCCGCGTCGAGGACCCGCCGCTCTCGACCTCGTAGAACTCGTCACAGACCCACACATAGGCGGCGTCCTCGTCGGGTGCGCCCCGGAACGACGGCGCGCGCTCACCCCGTTCGTAGACGGTGCCGGTGAGCGTCGTGTCGCCGCCCGTGCCGCGGATCAGTAGCATACATCCAGCCTACGCACTCCCGACCTAAAAGCATCTGCGACGCGTCCGACCATCAGCGCCCGAACGCGACGTCCAGTTCGCTCGCGACCACCTCGCGGGCATCCCGTGCCCGGTCGAGGTCCGGGAACGAGGCGAACACGTGGACCATACCCGGATAGTTGGCGTGGGTGACCTCGACACCCGCCGAGCGCAGGCGGTCGGCGTACGCCGCCCCCTCCTCTCTGAGCGGATCGTATCCCGCGGTCACGACCGTCGCCGACGGCAACCCCGAGAGGTCCGGTGTCCGGAGCGGCGACGCGTACGGGTTCGCACCGTCGACCGGGTCGTCGAGGTAGCGGTTCCAGTACCAGCGCATGCTCGCCCGTGAGAGCAGGTAGCCCGCAGCGTTCTCCTCGTAGGACGCGGTGTCGAACGCGTGATCCGTTACGGGGTAGAGCAGGACCTGGTGATCGATTTCGGGACCGCCGCGCTCGCGGGCCAGCAGCGTCACCGCAGCGGCGAGGTTCCCGCCGGCGCTATCGCCGCCGACCGCGATTCGATCCGTGTCGCCGCCGACGACGTCCGCGTGGGCGGCCGCCCACGCCGTCGCCGCGTAGGCGTCGTGGACCGGCGTCGGGAACGTGTGTTCCGGCGCGCGACGGTAGTCGACCGAGACGACGACACAGTCCGTCGTCTCGGCGAGCAGCCGACAGAGGCCATCGTGGGTGTCCAGATCACCGCGAACCCACCCGCCGCCGTGGAGGTAAACGAGGACCGGACGACCCGCAGAATCGGGTGGCGTGTACGCACGAACCGAAATCGGCGTCTCCGGTCCCTCCGGCCCGGGGATCGACAGGTCCCGCACCGTCAGGTCGTCGTCGGACGGTGCGTCGACGACGAGCAGTTCCCGGAGCGCCTCCCGGGCGCCCGAAACGGACAGCGAGTGGGTCGGCGGCAGATCGACGCGGTCGAGAATCTCCTTCGCCTCGGGGTGGAGGTCGGGCGCGCGGTCGGTCACGGGAATCCACCACCGTCGATGGCCGGGTGCATGCTCCAGTGAGCGATCCGGGCGTCAATAACTGTGGGGGGCCACTACGGCGGCCGTCGGCTCACGAGCACACCCCGATGCCGGCCTACTCGTCTTCGTCTTCGTCTTCGTCTTCGTCTTCGTCTTCGTCTTCGTCTTCGTCTTCGTCTTCGTCTTCGTCTTCGTCTTCGCTTTCTTCGACGTCCCCGCCGTCACGATCCGGGCAGTGTATGTCGTACTCTATACTCGTATCGGCGACGTGAACATTCGAGCCCGCGGCTTCGAGGAGTTCGACCTGCAGATGGTCGGCTCCGGTAATGTTGCTTTCTACGGCAGCGGGTGTTAATCGTATTTCGGCCGCCTCACCGGGACTGTACGGGCCCTCGAACGTGAGGGTGGCCGAATCCCCGTCCCACAGCGTCGCGCTCGATCCGCCACCATCGACTTCGACGTACCCACCGACCGCCGTGACCCTGACCTCGACGTACTCGATCGTCGTGTTCCCGCCGAACTGGTTTTTGAGGAACACGTCGTTTTCCTCGCTCTTTTCGGCCGTACACTGCAGTTCGTCGCCGAAGGCGAGATACGCCTCCTCCGACGGGACGACGTTCACGCTCACGTCTCGATCGGCCGACACCGAGCCGTAACTCCCGACGCCGAGCGCCATGCTCGCCGCTACACAGACGGCGAGCAGCGCCGCGAGGCGTCGGGTTCGTCGACTCATCGCTCGACTTCCGGCGGCGGGCCGTCAGTCCCGAGGCGCATCCCGCGGGTGTAGTAGGTGTGTACCAGCGCCATGGTGGCGATAGCGATAATGGTAAACACCGCCAGATCGAGGTCGCTCAACCCCGCCAGCAGCGGCAGGTCGAGCGCGTGTCCGAGGATCACTCCGCCGGTGAGCGCTCCGACCCCCAGGTAGTAGAGACTCCAGGGCACGTCGTTGCCCTCGACGACCTCTAGGTAGAGGTCGACGTCGGCGGCGGCCTCGGTGAGCTTCACCTCGGCGTCGCGCTCGTCGAAGACCACGAGATCCAGCTTCTCCATTTTCGGCAGGTGAAACTGCTGGAGCGAGGTGTAGACGTTCTTTCGGTCGTCCGATTCCACCGCCGCGACGTCGATGCCGTTCTCCCACGCCGCGACGTGTTCCGCGAGCGTTCCGAGCGCCGCGCGCGGCCCGTTGCGCTGCAGGTAGTGAATGACGAACCGACGCCGCCGGTTGCTCAGCACCTCGTATACGTCGTCTCGTGCCAGGCTCATGTCGTGCGAACCCCCCAAACGAACGCATCTGTGTCGGATGATTCTGTGATAGTCTTCCCACATAAACGGTCAGTATCGTCAAGCCGTCGACGAATCTTCAGGTCGGACCAACCCGCCGCTCAACGACCGTTCGAATCCCGATCAACGGCGGCCTGAAACAGGGATACGGGGTCGTTGAACCGGTTCTATCGAGCCGTTGATTACCGTTCAATCGGCTCACAACAATGGGGGTGTGGATCCAGGGGGTGGATGTGCTCCCGACGGGGCACGTGGATAACAATGCAACGGCGAAAGTTCATCGCTGGTGTGGGATCGCTCGCGGCCGGCGCGGCGGCCGTGACTGGTACTGGTGCGTTTACGAGTGTCCAAGCGGAGCGGAGCGTGAGCGTGAATGTAGCCTCCGATCCGAACGCCTACCTCGGTCTGAATCCGATCGGAGACCGTGCTTCGACCGACGCCGACGGAGAACTGAAGCTTGACTTTTCTACTTCCAGTACCGGGTCACAGGGCCTGAATCAGAACGCCCGAACGGCGTTTACGGATCTTTTCCAGATCCGTAACCAGGGAGACAATCCCGTCTACGTCGGGGTCGGTCTCAAAGAAAGTGACGTCTACGAAACTACGTCACAGAGCAACTCGAAGCCCCATCTCTTCGATTACAACGAACTGAGTGGATTCGTGTACGCAGAGGAGAGTGGGAGCGGCCCCGGACTCTCGTTCAACGGCGGTAACGGTAACATGCACATCGATAGTGGCGGCCGAGTTGATGTCTCATTCGGGAGCAACGGCGTCTCGGATCCTGCGAGTAACCCCCGTATCCTGTACGCCGGTGAGTCAGTCAACGTCGACCTCTCGATCGTCCACTCCGGCGACGACGAACTCACGGGAGGTGGCGGTGATCGAATTACCATCGCCGCTGCAGAACCCAACAGCGATCGTGACGACTTCGGTAACGGAACTTAACGACCGATGAACCGTCGAAGGCTCCTCCAGTCGATCGGGCTGTTGGCCGGCGGATCGGCGCTCAGTATGGGAACGGGAGCCTTCACTAGCACGAGCGCAGAGCGCACCGTGGATATCGCCGTCGTCGACGACGAAGACGCATATCTCGCGATGAACCCTTCTTCCGGGACGAGCTACGGCCGGGCGGCCGAACTTGGCAACGGCCAGGTTCGGTTCGCCATTCCCGGACCGTACGAGAACACCCCCGCAGACACGCAAGGTGAGGGTATCGGTCCCGACTCGGTGTACACGTTCGGCGAGTTGGTTACGGTCAAGAACCAAGGTGACGAGACGGTGCAAGTGTGGAGCAAACCGAATGACCTCGTGCCCGCAATCGATCACCTCGCGCTGGTCGACAGTGCCGAGGACGGGGCTGTTCTCGACGAGCAGTCGAAAGCGATCGAACTGACGCCCGGGGACGAATTCGAAGCCGGTCTGTTCATCGACACTGGATCTGACCTCGGTGACTTCACCGTCTCGCTGTCGATTCTTGCCGAGCAACCGTCCGCCAGCGGTGGAAGCGTTCCCGGAGGCACCTCACGACAGCTCGGCGTCCGGAACGTGACCACGGTCGGGCCGACCGCTAGCGACGACAGTGGCGTCCGGTTCGATCTGGTGAACCGGTACGCGGTCGGAAGTCCGATCACGATCACCGACCTCGGTATCACTCCGTCCGACGGCGACGTCGACCTCGTCAGCGACCGACGGGGTGGCACGAACTACGACGACTTCAGCTTCAACGCCGACGTCCACGTCGAGGCAACCCCGCAAGACGGCTACGTCGACGCTGGCGGTAGCGAGTTCCAACTCCCGACCACGGTCGACTTGGGGAGTGACGGGTTCAGCGACGCCGCCGACCAGGAGGCGATCCTCGACCCCGGAACGACGGCGACAGTCTCTCTGTACTCGTTCCGAGACGCCGACGGCATACCGATCGACATGACGGGTAAGCGACTCGATCTCTCGTTTACGGTCGAACTTCCCGACGGAACGACCGACACGGCGTCGGTCTCCGTGACGGCCTAGCCTCACGATTTTCGCGATACCTTCACCGCTCCGAGGACGACCCTTCGTGGCGACGGTTTCCTGATGACCCTTCACCCGATTCAATCACTGTAATACAAAGTGAATCCACCCGGAAGCGCCGGCTACGATCCGCGGAACCGAACATCGTCCACTCCCCCGGAGAAACCCATGTCGCCACGCCGACTCATTTCCCTCGCCCTCGCCCTCGCCGCTCTCGCCCTCGCTCTCCCAACCGTCGCCGCTCCCCTCACCAACGCCCTCGACGCCGGAGTCACGGTCACCACCGAGAACAGCGCCAACGCCGGGTACGTCCAGCCCACCGCCGACGGGAACGCGACCCTCGATCTCTCGGCCTCGAACCCCGCCCTCGCCGGCGACGGTCCCAATCCCGCGGCCCGCACGTACGTTGCCGACGCCTTCCGGATCCGCTACGACGGCGACACCGCCGCGACCGTCTGGATCGAAACCGATGCCGCGGGGATCACGTTCCTCGCGGGTACGGATCCGGTCGACTCCCGCGCCGACGCCGTGGCGCTCGAACCGGGGGAGACCGTCACCGTGGGCGTCGTCGTCGACACGACGGGGGACGTGCCGTCGACCGCCGAGTTCGCCGTCCGCGCTCGGGTCGCCGACGAGGGATCCTCCCCGCCGGATCCCGATTCGACTCCCGCCGGCGCCCCAGCCGATCCGCCCGAGCCGACCACGATCCGAGTCGCGAGCCCGACGGCGACGAGCAGGAACCTGGCCGTTCGCGACGCCAGGACCGGGCGACCCGTCACCCTGGATCTGGATCGGCTCGTCGTCGCCCGCGCCGGCGACGGCGTGGCCGCGCTCTCGGAACTGACGGTCGTGGGCGGCGGCGACCTCGATCTCGGCGTGACGGCGACGTCAGCCGACACCGTGGGAGGTCTCCCGGCCGACGCGCCGGTCCGTCCCCTCGGCGCGGTCCGGGTCGAGGAGCGGCGGGGCGACGTCGACCGCGCGACGCTCCGGTTCGGCGTCGACCGCACCTACCTCGACGCGATCGGGTACGCCCCCGAAGACCTGACGGTCTACCGGTACGACGGCACCGGATGGTCCGAGCGCGGCGTCGAGGTAGCCGCGCGCGGCGACGAGCGGATCGTCCTCGAATCCGAGACGCCCGGCTTCTCGACGTTCGTCGTCGCCGCGAAGGGCCCAGACCTCCGGGTGACGACGGCCGACCTCCGGACGGCGTCGGTTTCCGCCGGCGAGTCTGCGACGGTGACGGCCGAAGTGGTGAACGGTGGCGGTGTCGGTGGCTCGCGGACGGTGACGCTGACCCTGGACGGTGACCCGGTCGCGGAGCGACGGGTCGACCTGGCCCCCGGCGCGTCGACGACGGTGGCCTTCCAGGTCGATCCGTCCGAACCAGGGACCTACGGAGTCGCCGTCGGTTCGGCGGAAGCGGGGGGGCTCACCGTCGAGGCGGCGGATACGGACGATAGCGGCGACGGTGGACCGCCGGCCGCCACGCCGGCACCCGGAGACACGTCGCCGGGGACGCCGGCAGACGGCACGGCCACGCCAGCGATCGAACCGGCGGGCGGAGCGCCGGCGCCGACGCTGTGGCTCGGTGTCGGGCTGCTCGCGCTGGTGGTGTTTATGACGCTCGTCCGCCGGCTCGGGGGGGTCGTCGGCCGATGACTGACCGCTCCGCGGCGTTCCGCCGACGCAGGGCTTTTTCGGCCGTCCGACGTGGGTGGATGTAGATGGCGGCCCGTCGCGCGCTCACGCTGGGTGGTGAACTCCTCCTCGCCCTCGTCGTCGTCTCCCTCCTGGCCGGGCAGTTCCTCGGCCAACCCGTCCTCCTCAGCTACGTCGAGACGGGGAGCATGGAGCCGACGATGGAGCCGGGCGACGGGTTCGTCGCCGTCCCGTCGGCGGTCGCCGGTCCGATCGAGGAGGGTGACGTGATCGTCTTCCGAGCCGAGGAGATCCAAGGCGGCGGGCTCACCACACACCGCGTCGTCGGCGAGACGGATCGGGGGTATATCACGCGGGGCGACGCCAACCCGTTTACCGACCAGGACGGCGACGAACCGCCGGTGAAGGAGGCCCAGATCGTCGCGACGGCACTCCAGGTCGGCGGGACCGTCGTCGTGATCCCGAACCTCGGGACGGCAGTCGTTGGCGTCCAGGGGATGATTTCTGGGGTGCAGCGGTGGATCGCGACGACGCTCGGCACCCGATCGGTGCTCGGCCCACAGGGACTGACGTACCTCCTGCTCGCCGCCTCGGCGCTCGCGTACGTCTTTGACCTCATCTTCGGCGACGACCGGGGGGACCGTCGAGAGCGAAGCCGCGACCGCAGTGGCGGTCTCTCGACCCGACTCGTGATGGTCGGTCTCGCGGTGCTCGTCGTCTCCACCGCGACGGCCGCGATGGTCGTCCCCGCAGGCACCCAGCAGTTCGGCGTCGTCAGCGCGGAGTTCGACTCCGAGGATCCGACGGTGATCCGACAGGGCGAGTCGTCGACGCTGCCGTACGCCGTCCCCAACGCCGGCCTCGTGCCGACCCACGTCTACTTCGAGACCGGGGACGGCGTCGCGGTCGATTCCGAGTACGTCTACGTCGACGGTCGGGGGGAGACGACGGTCGATCTGACGCTGACGGCGCCGCCCGAGACGGGCTACTACCGCTACTTCCTCACCGAACACCGCTATCTCGCCGTCCTCCCCGAACCGGTAATCGACGCGCTCTACCGCGCCCACCCGTGGCTTCCCATCGTCGTCATCGATGCGCTGCTCGGCGGATCGATCTACCTCCTCGGGACGACCCTCACCGGGACCGGACGCATCCGAACTCGGTCGCGCGACGGGCCGTCGACGCTCCGTCGACTGGCGAACCGGCTCACCTGACCGCGGTTGTCACTTGCTCAAGTTTCTTGATCCCCCACCAGAAACGCCACGGCCATGTCGGAGGGGGGAAGCCGATCCGTGGTGGAGCGGCGGGTTCGAGCGGCGGTCGACGAGTGGTTCTGGGCAGTGGTGCTGGTCGCCGTCGTGATCGCCGGCGTGGGTGGCTACGCCACGTACACGGCGTACGCGGACCCGGGAACCGTGGTCGAGGAGCGGCAGGTCGCGAACTGGGAGGGCAACGGCAGTTACTCCACCGCGGCGACGGTCACCGAGCCGAACCCGCTCTACGCCGAGGGGACCGAACTCTCCGATCGACCGGCGTACTTCCTGACGGTGAGTCCGCGACTCGACGGCACGTTCGCCTTCGAGTACGCCGCCACCGACGGCGGAAGCGTCGACGTCGCCGTCGAGCAGACGCTCGTCCTCCGTGCAGTCGCGGAGGGCGACGACGGGTCGGCCCGGACCGAGTACTGGCGGATCGAGGAGTCACTCGGTGCCACCGACGCGAGCGGCGTGGCCCCCGGCGAGCCGGTACGGGCGACGTTCTCGCGGAACGTCAGCCGCGTGGCCGGGCGGATGGCGAACGTCAGCGAACGGCTCGGCGGATCGCCGGGAACGGCCGAAATCGTGGTGGTCAACACGGTCGAACTCGACGGCGAGATCAACGGCCACACGGTAGAGCGAGCGGCGACCTACCGGCTTCCGATCGACGTCGATGGCCCGACGTACACCCCCGGACAGCTGCAGGGGCAGGCGATGTCCGACACGACGACCGAGCGGATCACCCGCCAGCGGACGTACGGTCCGCTCCGGCGTATCGGCGGTCCCGTCGCTCTGCTGGTCGGCGTGGTCGGTCTCGGGGGGCTCGCGTACGGCAGGCACGACGGTCGGCTGACGGCCTCGGCGGCCGAACGAGCCCGACTCGAGTTCGAGTCGACGCGTACGGAGTTCGACGACTGGATCACGGTCGCCAGGCTCCCGTCGACCGTCCTCGACCGGCCGCGGGTCGAGGTCGACTCGCTCTCGGGGCTTGTCGACACCGCCATCGACGTCGACGCACGGGTGTTCGAGCGGCCCGACGGGACGGCCTTCTACGTCACGCACGGAGACCTCCTGTACGTGTACACGCCACCGCCCGATCCCGCGGACGGCGTGATCGGGGCGGCGGACACGCCCTCGGACCGAGATCGGGAAGTCGACGGCGACGGCGACGACGACGACGGCGATGGCGACGGTGACGCGGCGAGGACGTAGCCGGTCGCCGAAAGCTGTTTGATCCCCTCGGCCGTGGTGTGGACCATGTCCGACCTCGGCGACTTCACCGACTTCTCCTCCGACGACGCCGACTCGGCGTCGGGTGAGCGGCCCACCGACCCCGCTCCAGCCTCCGATTCCGGTTCCGGTTCCGGTTCCGATTCTGTCGGCGACGACGCGTCGCCGGACGACGGCTTCGAATCCTACGACGTCTCGCCGACGGGATCGGACCGCGGTCTCGGCTCGATCTCCGTCTCGCAGGGGCTCCGCGTGGCCGAGGACGGCGACGACACGACGCTCCGGGCGTTCGTCACCAGCGACAATCGCGACGCCGTCCGACTGGGCAAGTACGTCCTCGTTCCGTATCCGGACGACGAGACGCTGTTCTGTCGAATCACGTCGCTGGAGTACGCCCAGGAGTTCGAGGCCGACGACGCGACCGAGATTCACGCCAGGCGGGCGATGCGCCGCGACGACTTCACCGAACGGGACTACAAGTTCGTCGCCGAACTCGACCCCGTGGCGGTGCTGTTCTCCGAGGAAGCCGATCTGCAGCGTCGGATGACGGATCGGGTGCCCAAACCTGGCGCCGTAGTGAGCGAGGCGACGGATGCCGAGCAGATCAAGACGGGGCTGGCCATCCCCGCAGAGGGCATCTTCCTTGGCCACCTCTCGGTCGGCGGCGAGACGGTGCGGACTGCGGCGTCGCCGCCGACCATCGACTACCGGCTGAAAGACGACTACGCGGACGGCGACCCGCTGGTCTTCCGACACACCCTCGTCGCTGGCGGCACGGGGTCGGGCAAGACTCACGCCTCGAAGAACGTCCTCCGGCAGTATCTCGACACGACGTATCCGATGGACGACGGCCGCGAGGTGGCGACGGCGGTGGTCCAGTTCGATCCCCAAGACGAGTACGCCCAGATGCACGACGACAACCCGGACATGACCGACGCGGTCGCCCGCCGCTTCGACCGCGAGGGGATCGCTCACGGTGGCCACGACGACACCGTCGCTCTCGTGCCCGAGGTCGGTGACGCGGCCTACGACGGCGGCACCCACCGCGCCGAGCAGGTCCCTTTCACCGTCCCATTCAGCATGGTCCGGAGCCGGCCGTGGCTGGTCGCGGGCGCTCGCCTCAACGACAACCAGTATCAGGCTCTCGACCACCTGCTCGGGCGCTTTTTCGACGACTACGGCGCCGGGGGAACGTACGACCAGTTCACCGCGTACCTCGACGACCCGGCGCTCCGTGAGGAACTCGACGAGTCCGGTCGCGTCCACGAAGCCACCTTCGACGCCGTCCGCCGGCGCGCGCTGGGGAGTGCGTTCCGCCGCGTCTTCGACCAGGACGCCAGACCGGTCACCGAACTCGTCCACGAACTCGTCCGTCCCGGCGGGCTGACGGTCGTGCCGACCTACCACGTCAACGACTCGCGGGCGACGGAACTGGTCGTCCTCGCCGTCGCGAGCCTCCTGATCGACGAGAAGCTCTCGAACGATCCCACCTACGACCGGATCGAGGGGACGCCGCTGGTCGTCGGCATGGACGAGGCGCACAACTTCCTCACCGACGCCGAGAGCGTGCAGGCCCGGAAGGTGATCGGGAAGTTCACCGAGGCGGCCAAACAGGGCCGAAAGGAACGGCTTGGCCTCTTTCTCATCACGCAGGACCCCCAGGACGTCGCCGAGTCGGTGTTCAAGCAGGTGAACACGAAGCTCGTGCTCAATTTGGGCGACGAGGACGCGATCAGCAGCGTCAACATCCCGCCGAAACTGGAGGACAAGGTGCCGTACATGTCGAAAGGGCAGATGGTCGTCTACTCGCCGGACAACTCCGAACCGGTGGAGTTGACGGGGCTGTCGACCTGCGTGACGCGACACGGCGGCTGAGGTTTCTCACTCCCGTCGGATCGGTGGGTTCTTGCTCGCGCTCGGGTACGCCAGGATATGGCACTGAAACCGGAGCGTCGCGCCTTCCTCGACCGACTGCTGGAGACGCCGAGTCCGTCCGGCTTCGAGACGCGGGGACAGCGCGTCTGGATCGATTACGTGAGCGAGTTCGCCGACGACGTCTGGACCGACGACTACGGCAACGCCGTCGCGGTTCATGCGGGTGGCGGGACGGAACTGGCCTTCGCGGGCCACGTCGACGAGATTGGGTATATCGTCCGCCGGATCGACGACGACGGCTTCGTTCGGCTCGGTCGGATCGGCGGCGCCGATCGCACCGTCTCGAAGGGGCAGCACGTGACGATCCACGCCGACGAACCGGTCGCGGGCGTCGTCGGCCAGACGGCGATTCACCTGCGCGAGAGCGACGAGGAGCGCTACGACAACGTCGACGAGCAGTACGTCGACGTCGGCGCCGCGGACGGCGACGAGGCGGAATCGCTCGTTTCCGTCGGCGATCCCGTCACCGTCTCGACGACCGTCGAGGACCTGCACGGCTCGCGGTTGGCGGCCCGCGGGATGGACAACCGGATCGGCGTTTGGGCGGCCGCCGAGGGGCTTCGCCGCGCCGTCGAGGCCGACGCCGACGCGACGGTGTACGCCGTCTCGACGATTCAGGAGGAGGTCGGACTGCAGGGCGCGCGGATGGTCGGAGCCGACCTCGAACCGGACGCCGTCGTCGCCGTCGACGTGACCCACGCCACGGACTCGCCGGGCGTGCCGGACGGTCGGCGCGGGCCGGTCGAACTCGGCGGCGGCCCGGTCGTGGCGCGTGGGAGCGCCAACCACCCCGTGCTGGTCGAGTTGGCGCGGAACGTGGCCGCCGCCACCGACGTAGACGTCCAGTTACAGGCCGCGGGCAGTCGGACCGGAACCGACGCGGACGCCTTCTACACGGCCGCGGGAGGAACCCCGGCGCTGAACGTCGGGCTGCCGAACCGCTACATGCACACGCCGGTCGAGGTGATCGACGCGAACGACCTGTCGGATCTGGCGACGCTGCTCGGCGCGATGGCGGTCGACGCGGGCGACGTGGGCTCGTTCGCGGTCGATATCTGACGCCCGTGACTACGGGACACACCCGTGAACCGAAAGAAAACCGTTAAAAGTCGGCCGCGGGTTTGATTCGGTATGGCTGGAACTATCGAAGTGCTCGTTCCCGGCGGCGAGGCCACCCCTGGCCCGCCGCTCGGGCCGGAACTCGGGCCGACGCCGGTCGACGTCCAGGCCGTCGTCGGAGAGATCAACGACGAAACCGCCGCGTTCGACGGCATGGAAGTGCCCGTCACCGTCGAGTACGACGACGACGGCTCCTTTACCATCGAGGTGGGCGTCCCGCCCACGGCCGAACTGATCAAAGACGAGGCCGGATTCGACACGGGAAGTGGCGAACCGCAGGAGACGTTCGTCGCCGACCTCACCGTCGATCAGGTCAAGAAAATCGCCGAGCAAAAGCAGTCCGACCTGCTCGCGTACGACCTGAAAAACGCCGCGAAGGAAGTCGTCGGTACCTGCGTCACCCTCGGCGTCACCATCGAGGGCAACGACCCCCGCCAGTTCAAAGAGCGGATCGACGACGGCGAGTACGACGACGAATTCGCCGAAGAAGCGGCAGCGTAACCGACCGCGGGTTTCTTTTTCGCGTCCCTGCTATCCCTTCGGTATGGCAGACGCTCTCGTCGTTTCGGAGGACACCATCCAGACGACTGTCGGCGACCTCACCCTCCCTCGCATGGGCGTGATCGAACAGGTGTGGGACACCGATCCCATCCCGATCGACGATATCGAATCTCGGGCCGCGGCGGCCACGCGGGACCTCGATTTCGCCCACGTACCGGAAGGAGGCGAGGTGGCAATCGGCGCCGGCAGTCGCGGCATCGCCAACCTCGGCGCCATCGTCCGCGGCGTCGTCGCCGGCGTCCGAGAGCAGGGGTACGACCCCTTCGTGTTCCCGGCGATGGGGAGTCACGGCGGGGCGACCGCCGAGGGACAGCGAGAGAAACTGAACACGCTCGGCGTGAGCGAGGAGTCCGTCGGCTGCGAGATTCGCGCGACGATGGAGGTGGAGACGGTCGGTGAGACGCCGGAACGCGGGGTGCCGGTGTACGCCGACGCCACCGCCGTCGCCGCCGACGGCATCGTGATGGTCAACCGGATCAAACCCCACACGGACTTCAGCGGCGAGGTCGAGAGCGGCCTCTCGAAGATGCTCGTCATCGGCGTTGGGAAACAGAAGGGAGCGAAGATGGCCCACGACTGGGCGGTCGACTGGAGCCTGCGGAACATGCTCCCCGAAATCGCGGGCCAGTTGCTGGAGGCGCTGCCCGTCGCCGGCGGCGTCGCCATCGTCGAGGACGAACACGACGACACCACGACCATCGAGGGCGTCCCCGCCTCGGGCTTTCTGAAACGCGAGCGGGAGCTGCTCGAGGTGGCCTACGAGCGCATGCCGACACTCCCGTTCGACGAACTGGACGTGCTGGTGGTCGATCGGATCGGCAAAGACGTTAGCGGCCAGGGGATGGATACGAACGTCACCGGTCGGCGACATTTCACGATCAACGAACCCGAACCCGAGTCGCCGGAGGTGAAACGCGTCTACCTCCGCGGGCTGACCGAGAAGACGAAGGGGAACGCGATGGGGATGGGGCAGGCCGATTTCGTCCACCGGGACGTGAAAGAGGGACTCGACTGGTCGAAGGCCCTGATCAACGCCATCACCGCGAGTACCGTTCGCGGCGTTCGGCTGCCGCCGGTCGTCGAGAACGACCGCGCGGGGCTGCTCGGCGCCCTCGGCACCATCGGGCCCGTCGCCGGCGACGAGGCGCGCGTCCTTCGCGTGACGGACACGATGCGGCTACAGCGGTGTTACGCGTCTGCTCCACTGGTCGAGGCGGCACGCGACCGCGACGACCTCCGGGTGATCGTCGAACCGGACGCGGTGGCGTTCGACGACGGCGGGAACTTCGCGACGCCGTCGCCCGAGAGCGACTAGAAGGCGCGGCGGTACTGTGCCGGCACCTCGACGTCGTCGAGGCGGTCGAGCGTCCGCGCGGCGGTGAGCGTGAAGTAGGGGTCCCGGAGGTGTTCGCGGCCGACGATGGCGAGATCACCCCGGCCGTTCCTGATTAGGGCGTCGGCTTGCTCCGGCGTGGTGATGCCGCCGACGGTGCCGACGGCCACGTCGGCCGCCGACTCCTGTTTGACGCGCCGCGCGTACCGCTCCTGATAGCCGGGACCCGTCGAGGGGATGCGCTGGTCCGGGTGGATCCCGCCCGCGCTCACGTCGATCAGGTCGACGCCGAGGGACGCGAGATCGTCGGCGAGACGGATCGAGTCGTCGACGGTCCAAGAGTCTCGCTCCGGGAGCCAGTCGGTCGCCGAGATGCGAACGAACAGCGGTTCGTCGTCGGGCCACACCTCGCGGACGGCGCTCGTGACCTCCCGAAGGAGGCGGCTCCGTCCCTCGAAGTCGCCGCCGTACGCGTCGTCGCGGCGGTTGGTGACCGGCGAGAGGAACTCGTGGAGGAGGTAGCCGTGCGCGGCGTGAATCTCGGCGACGCGGAACCCGGCGTCGTGGGCGCGCTCGGCCGCGGCCCGGAAGGCGTCGATCACCGTTTCGACGTCGTCCTCGGTCATCGCTCGCGTCGCCGTCTCGCCGTCCTCGTAGGGCCACGGCGCGTCCGACGGGGCGATCGTCTCCCAGCCGTCGTCGCCCGCGAGCGGCTCCCGTCCCTCCCACGGGCGGGTCTTGGACGCCTTGCGGCCGGCGTGGGCGAGTTGAATCCCGGGGACGCTCCCCCGATCCCGGATCTCGGCGGTGATCCCGGCCAGGGCGTCGGCGTGTTCGTCGCTCCAGATCCCGAGGTCGTGGGGAGTGATCCGCCCCCGTGCCTCGACGGCGGTCGCCTCGGTCATGACGAGGCCGGCGCCGCCGACGGCCCGGCTGGCGAGGTGGGTGCGGTGCCAGTCGGTCGGACGGCCGTCCCGACCGTCACAGGAGTACTGACACATCGGCGAAACCATGACGCGGTTGGGAAACTCGGTGCCACGCAGTTCCAGGGGCGTGAACAGATCGGCTGACACGCTCGCCGGTTGAACGCCGAGACCGATACGCGTGTCGAAACCGGCGAGCTGCTTGGCTAGTGATTGTGCAAAATTTTCACACTATACTACTGACAATAGCTGTCGTTGCGACGACTTTATCAGTTAGTATTGTGTATATTGGGCACAACAATGAATTCGATAGGCCGAACGGGACGTGCCGTCGTTACGGCACTCGTGGTGGTGGTCGTGGTGTCTGCCGGGGTTGCGACGCCGGCTACCGCCGCGACGTACAGCGAGAATCAGGAGCCGGAACTGGTGACGTCGATCCAGGGATCGAACGTGCTCACGCCGGGGGAGACGACGACCCTGCAGGTCGGGATCCAGAACCGCGGCACCGCGGTGACGAACTCCCAGGGCGAACTGTCGCGACTCGCCGATGCCTTCCAGACGGCGGGCGTGACGCCGGGGGCCGCGATGGCGACGACGGCATCCGTCGAGTCCGGATCCGCTCCGGTCACCCTCCGGACCGGCGAACAGTCGATCGGAACGATTGCACCCGACGGGACGCGGGAGGCCTCGCTCGACCTCGAAGTGGCCGAGAACGCGACGCCCGGCACCTACCGACTGCCCGTCACGCTCGACTTTCAGTACGTCCGTGCCGTCAGCGTCGACAACGACGATACGTTCGTCACTCGCCGGGATCGGACGACCCGAACGTACGTGACCGTCCGGATCGAACCGACCGTCAGACTCGGCGTCGAATCGGTCGACGGCGAAAATCTCAACGCCAAGGAGGACGGCCGCGTCGTTGCCACCGTTCGCAACGAGGGCTCGGAGACGGCGAGCGACGCCGAACTCGTGCTCGGAGAGACCGAACAGCTGACACCGCGGACCAACGGCCTCTCGCTGGGCACGCTCGAACCGGGCGAGACGGGGACCGCGTCGTTCCGCGTCGGCGTCGCCGACACGGAGGCGACCGACACCTACACCGTTCCGTTCCGCCTGCGCTACGAGGACGACAACGGCGTCGTCCGGGAATCAGAGGTCCGAACCGGGCGAGTGACCGTCCGGGACGCGCCGACGTTCGATCTCTCGGCGACGACCACCGATCTCTACGTCGACTCGACGGGCGCGGTGACGCTGTCGGTGACCAACACCGGTGACCGCCCAGTTCCCAACGCGCGGGCCGTGTTGCATCCGGCAGAGCCGTTCTCGCCGCTTTCGACCAGTGCCAGTCTCGGGACGCTCGATCCGGGCGAGACGGCGACGGCACAGTTCAAACTCGAGGTCGCCGATCGAGCTATCGCGCAGGACTACCCCCTCGAGTTCACCGTCGTCTACGACGACACGTACCAGGATCCCGTGGAGAGCGACCGGTTGACCATCCCGGTCGAGGTTGGCCCGGAGATGACCTTCGAGACGTCGGGCTCGCCGACGGTGGCCGCCGGCTCGACCGAGACAGTCGAGGTGGCTGTCACCAACACCGGCGAGGGGACGATGCACGACGCCGTGGTCCGTATCAACGCCAACACGCCGTTCGAGACCGACGACGATACCGCGTACGTCGGTGAGTTAGCGCCCGGCGAGTCGCGGACGATCACGTTCACCGTCAGCGTCGACGACGCGGCCACGTCGAAGGTCTACTCACTCGATACATCGGTCAAGTACGACAACTCCTTCGACCGGACCGTCGTCACGGACGTCGAACCGACCGCCGTGGAAGTGACCGACCGGCAGGGTGGCCTGCTCGCGTCCATCCTGAACGTTCTGGGGCTGTAGATGTCCGACATCGGCACCCGCGTCAGGGACGGGCTCGAACGACTCGGCACGGGCAGCGCCCGCAATCCCCGGTCGGTCGTCGCCGTCGTCGTCGTCCTGATCGTCCTCTCGGGTGGGGTCGCTGCCACCTCGCTCCAGATGAGCATGGGGATGACCCTCTACATCGACGACAACTCGGAGACCGCAAAGCAGTGGGCTGGGCTGAAAGACGACTTCGAGACGGGCAACAACGTCTTCGTCGTCGTCGAGTCCGATCGGCTGTACGACCCCGAGACGATCCGAGCGATCGATCGGCTGGATCGGCGCTACACCGGCCTCGACGAGACGTCCCGGGTGACCAGCCTCGCCGATCTGGTGCGGGCGGGCAACGGCGGCGAAATTCCCGACACCGAGTCGGGCGTGCGCCGTGCCCTCGACCGGGCGACCGACGGGAATCCAGAACTGGCGGGGATGGAACGGCAGGTCGTCCCCGAAGCCGGTACGACGATCATCCTCGCCGACTACGGCGACGTCGGAACGTTCGACCGCGGTCGGCTCCTCCCCCAGCGCGGCGCCGACATCGTCTACGGGGAGATCCGAGAAGAGACCGAACTCGCCGCGCTCCCGCCCGGACTGTCGGTGACCATCACCGGCCAGCCCGTCTTCGAGAACGCCGCCTTCGGGCTCATGCTACCGGAGATGATCACGCTGTTCGCGGGCGCGTTCGCGCTCATCTTCGGAATCGTCTACCTGGTCATGCGCTCGAAGGTCGAGCGCGGCTGGCACGTCTTCCTGCCGCTGGGGACGGCCATGACCGCACTGATCTACATGACCGGCGCGATGGGGCTACTCGGCTACAACTTCAACGCTATCATGCTGGGTGTGATGCCCATCGCGCTCGGCCTGGGAATCGACTACGGGCTCCAGATTCAGACCCGGTACCTCGAAGAGCGGTCGAACGGCCGACCGCCCGTCGAGGCGGCGGGACGGGCGACCCGAACCACGGGTCGGGCGCTGCTGATCGCGATGGGAACCACCGTGGTGGGACTTGGCTCGTTGCTCGTCTCCTCGGTGCCCCCGGTCCAGCAGTTCGGCGTCACGAGCGCCATCAGCGTCGCCGCGAGTATGCTCCTCTCGGTGACGCTGCTGCCGGCCGTGCTGGTCCGGTTCGACGCGGGCACGGCCGAAAGCGAGACCGAGGCGGTGGGACCCGCCCGGAACGAGAGCGAGCACGACCGACTCGAAGCCGCGATGGGGCTGGTGACCCGACGGGTGACCGCCGGACGGCCGCTGGTGACGCTTTTGATCGCCGTCCTGCTGGTCTCCGGGGGCGCTTACGCCTACCCGCAGGTCGAGCCACGACAGCAGATGATGGATTTCTGGCCCCAGAATCTCGACGCGAAGGAGGATCTGGAACGGCTGGACGACACCGTCGAAGGGTCGAAGGTGATCTACGTGGTCGTCGAGACGGATCGAGCCTACTCCCCCGAGACGTTCCGGGAGGTGGCCACCTATCAGCGGTTGATGTTGGAAAATTCGAACGTGAACGCGGTGCGAAGCCCGGTGACGACCGTTCGGACGGCCAACGGGGGATCGATCCCCGAGACCCAGCATCGACTCGACGCGAGCCTCCAGGCCGCAAGTGAGGGACCGAACGCGATCCGTGATCCGGCGAACCACCCCAGTAAGCTGCTCTTGACCTTCTACGTCGACGACGTGGAGGGTGAGCCGGTCCGGACGCTCATCGACGAATTCGAAGGCAACGCCGACTACACCCTGACGACGGCCGATCAGGTGCAGGTGACGGGCAAGCCCGTCCTCAACCGGAACGTCATCGAGAACGTCACGGCGGGGTTGACGCCGATGACCCTGTTGAGCTTCACGCTCGGGTTCGTCTTTCTCGCCTTTGCCTTCCGTTCCGTGAAGATTTCGGCGGTGTTGATCGCCGCCGTCGCCGGAAGCGCCGCGTTGCTGGTAACGGGAGCGATGTATCTGGTCGGCGTCCCCTGGAACCCCCTGACGATCACGATGTCGTCGCTGACCCTCGGGATCGGCATCGACTACGGCGTCCACGTCTTCGAGCGGTTCGAATACGAGGTGGCCGAGCGGGGACGGACGCGGATCGATGCCGCGACGACGGCGGTCGCGAAGCTCTCCCGGCCGGTGATCGGGTCGAGTTTCACCACCATCTTCGGGTTCGGCGTCCTCACGATATCGCAGTTCCCCGTGCTCGCGAACTTCGGGGTGACCACCGTTTTCGCCATCGCGTTGTCGCTGATCGCCGCCTTCGGTATCCTGCCGGCGGCGCTGGTGACGGTGCGGCTGATCGAGCGAGGCAACCCGACTACGGCCGCCGATCCGGTGGGGGGTTGATCGTGTACGATAGCATTCTGATCCCGACCGACGGCAGCGACGCCGCGACGACCGCCGCTCGCTACGGGGTGATCCTCGCCGAGCGGATCGGAGCCACGGCGCACGTCCTCTCCGTGATCGATCCGGACCGCTACACGACCGACGCCGTGGGCGACGTGGACGATCTGATCCGCCGCCAGCGGTCACACTTCCACGACCGGGCACGGGGGATCGTCGCCGAGGTCGCGGCGTGGTCCCCCATTCCCGTCGAAACACACGTCGTCGAGGGACGCCCCGAGACGGTGTTGGCGACGGCCATCGAGGAACACGACGTCGACCTCGTCGCCATGGGGACCCACGGGCGATCCGGCGTGGACCGCTACCTGCTGGGGAGCCTCGCCGAGCACACGCTTCGGACTGCCGACGTTCCCGTGCTCGTGACTCGGGACGGCGACGTCGACGAGCCGGAACTGACGGACATCGTCGTTGCCACCGACGGGAGCGAGGGCGCCGAGCGCGCGGGCGAGCACGGTATCGCCGTCGCGACGGCCACCGGTGCGCGGCTGCACACCCTCACCGTCGACGACGACGACACGCCGGCCCGGCGCCTCGCCGACCGGGCTCGTGACGTCGGAGTCGAGGCCACCGCGACCGCTCGCACCGGGCGTCCACACGAGGCTATCGTCGCCTACGCCGACACCGTCGAGGCCGACCTCGTAGTCCTGGGGACCCACGGCCGGACCGGCGTCGAACGGGTCCTGCTGGGCAGTGTCGCCGAGCGGACCGTCCGGACGGCGCCCGTACCGACCATGGTCGTCGGTCCCTAGGCCGTCCGGACGCCCCGCGTGGCGGTGGCCTTGAACGAGGCGACGACCGGTGTCCCGCGGTGGAGGTTCAGTTGCTCGACGCTGGCGACGGTGACGAGGGCCGCGAGCGACACCCCCTCGCCCACCTCGACGGTGACGTGAGCGACGGCCTCGCCCCGGTCGACGGCGAGGACGGTCCCCTCCAGGCGGTTGCGGGCGCTGGTCCGATCCTCGTCGGGCGATCGGGAGGGACTCTGTAACGTCACCGCGTCGGCGCGGAGGGTTAGCCGGGCCTCGCTTCCGTCGTCGCTCCGCGGGACGAGCGCCCGGAGGGTGCCCGCCGCCGTCTCGACGGTCGCCAGTTCCCCATCGCGGTCGACGATCCGTCCCGAGAGGACGGTCTCCTCGGTTTCGGCGACGCCGCTGAACTCGGCGCTGAGCCGGTCGTACCGGTTCAGTAGCTCCCGTGCGAGGTCCGTCAGGTGGCTGCCGCCCCCGCCCGACCCGCCCCGCTTGCGTGCCACCAGGTCGCCGAAGGCCCCCTCCAGTTCGACGATCCGCTGTTGGGCCCGCGAGTACGAGCGGCCGAGTTCCGTCGCGGCGGCGTTGATCGACCCGTAATCGTCGATGGCCCGCAGGAGGACGACGTCGCGCTCGGCGAGTGTCACGTCGCCCCGTCCGATCCGGGCGTCGAACTCGGTCGAGAACTCCATACGTTCCGCATGGAGGCCGTTCAAAAAGGTGTTGTCGTGACCATCCTGGCGGCGATCAAAGACGTTATATCATATAAAACACAACGCCGTTGTGCTAACAATGAAACAACGGAAAGATGCGCCGAGCTGGCTGAAAGCACAAAAAGAGCACTGGAAGCAGGTCGTTCGGGGACGATCGCGCCGCGACGTGCTGAAGGGGCTCGGCGCGGCCGGGATGGCGGGGCTCGCCGGCTGTTCCGGCGGCGGCGGTGGCGGTAGCGATCCGACGGCAACTGCGACGGCGACCGAGGAGTCGATGGACTCCGGCGGCGAGGCGACGGACACGCCGACCGAGACCAGCACGCCGGAGCCCGAGGTCAGCGGGTCGATGACCATCTTCCACGCCGGCAGCCTCGCGCCGCCGTTCAGCGAGGCCGAACCGATGTTCGAAGAGGAGTACGGCGTCGACGTCACCCGCGAGGCGAAGGGATCGGTCGCGTCGACCCAAAAGATCACCCAGCAGGGCCGATCGGCGGACGTACTCGGCGTCTCCGACTTCCGGCTCATTCGGGACCGAATCGTCCCCGACTACGGCGACTGGTACAGCATCTTCACGACGAACGCGATGTCGATCCAGTACCGCGAGGACTCGCCGGGTGCGGACGAGATCTCGACGGACAACTGGTGGGAAATCCTGTCGCGCGACGACGTGACCATCGGTCACTCCGATCCGGCGGTCGACCCCGGCGGTTATCGCGCGGTGATGATGCTGCAGCTCGGGGCGACTGAGTTCGACGGCGAGCAGCTCTACGACCAAGCGACCTACGAGAAGCTGATGGACAACGCCATCGTCCCGACCGGGACCGAGACCAATCTCTACGGGCAGCTCGAGGCCGGTGGGGACCTCGATTACGCCATCTACTACCAGTCGATCAGCTCCCAGAAGGATCTGCCCTGGATTTCCCTCCAGCCCGAGATCGACCTCTCGCAGGCAACCAGTGAGTATGCCCAGCACTACGCGAAAGCCGAGGTCGAAACCGGCAGCGGGACGTTCGTCGGCGCGCCCATCGCGTACGGTCTGACGGTTCCGGGCGTCGCCAACAACCCCGAAGCCGGTGCCGCGTGGGTCGAGTACTTCGGCAGCGACGAGGGTCGAGCGGTCCTCGAGGACCTCGGCCTCGTCCCGGTCGAGCCCATCGTCGTCCCGCAGAGCGGGCAGGACGCCGTGCCGGACCGCGTGATGGAGGTCGCGTCCGCACAGAGCAACCTCGGCCCCCTCGAACTGTAACGGGCGGTACCGTCCGACACAGCTATATTTCTAACAGGGAATAACGATAGCAATGGCAACCAGTACCGAGACCAGATTCTCGTTGAACGGGTTCGAACGGCGGTCGCTCGTCGTCGCGTTCGTCGCCGTACAGGCGCTCGTGTTCGCCGTAACCTACAGTATCGGCCGGCCGACGTGGTACGCGTTCTTCATGATCGCCAGTGCAGCAGTCACGGCCTTCGTCCTCGACGGCGACCGGTTCACCGTCGCGCTGGCGACGATGGGGAGCGTATTGATGGTCGCACTCGCGCTCCCACTCTTTCTTTTCGTCTCGAGACAGGTCCCGTCGGCGGTGATCGAGAAGGCGCTCGATCCGGGCGTCCACCGGGTCCTCTATCTCGGCGTCTACGGCCCGCTGCTCGCCGCTATTGCGAGCCTCATTTTCGGCGTACCGCTGGCGCACCTGCTCTCGAAGGGGTTCCCCGGACAGCCCCTCGTCGAGAGTCTGGTCGACCTGCCGCTGGTCGTCCCGCACAGCGTCGCCGGGATCATCATCCTCTTTGGCTTCGGGTCCGGCGGCGCCTTCCCGAGCGTCTCCGTCCTCGGGTCCATGATCGGCATGGTGTTGGCGATGGCGTTCGTGAGCGCGCCGTACGCGGTCAACGCGACGCGTGAAGCGTTCGAGTCGATCAACGACCGCCTCGAATACGCCTCCCGCATCCACGGCGCGAGCCGCTGGGAGACGTTCCGTCGGATCACCGGCCCGCTCGCGGTTCGAGGGATGGTCACCGGCGGCGTCCTCGCGTGGGCGCGCGCCGTCTCCGAGTTCGGCGCCGTCGCCGTCGTCGCCTACTCCGTCTCCTTTTTCTACCCGTTCGCGGGCGAGGAGGTGACGGCCCAGCACGCCCCCGTCTTCGTCTACAACACCTACCTGCAGGGCGGCCTAGAGCAGAGCGGCGCCGTCGCCTTCCTCCTCCTCGCCGTCTCGGGGGTCATCTTCCTAATCGTCCGCTATCTCACCACCGACAGCACGACCACCGGAGGGGTCGTATGAGCCTCCACGCCGACGTGTCGGCGATGTTCTCCGCCGACGGGGCGGACTCCTTCCATGTCGACGCCGAAATCGAGGTAGAACGGGGTGAGAGCCTCGTCATTCTCGGCCCCAGCGGAAGCGGAAAGACGCTCCTGCTGGAGACCGTGGCAGGCTTTCATCGCCACGATGGCCCCGTCACGCTCGACGGGGAGCGGGTGAGTGACACCGACCCCGAAAACCGGGACTTCGGGTTCGTCTTCCAGGACTACGCGCTCTTCCCGCACATGACCGTCCGCGAGAACGTCGACTTCGGGAGTCGCTACCACGACGACACCCGCGACCCGGACGACCTGCTCGCGGAACTCGGCGTGTCCGGACTGACCGACCGCTACCCGCCTACGCTCTCGGGCGGCGAGAAACAGCGGGTGGCACTGGCCCGGGCGCTCGCGATACGACCCGAGGTCATGCTGCTCGACGAGCCGCTGGCGGCGCTCGACGTACCGACCAGACAGGCGCTCCGCGACGATCTCGCGGACGTGCTGGCGGACGCGACGGCCGTCTATGTGACGCACAACCGGACGACTGCGCGTGCTCTCGCGGATCGCCTCGTCGTCATGAACGACGGGGGGATCGTCCAGAGCGGGACGCCCGAGGAGGTATTCCACCGACCGGAGTCGCCGATGGTCGCCCGCTTCACCGGGTCGAACGTGATCGACCTCGACGACGCGCCGTCGCTCCGCTCGGCGCTCGACGTGGGGGGCGACGACGTGGTGACGATCCGGCCCGAATCGGTCGGCATCGGCGACGACGGCGACGTTCGCGGGGCCGTCGAGCGCGCCGTCCGCGAGGACGCGACCACTCGCGTGACCGTCTCCATCGACCGCGTGACCGTCGAGGCGTTCGCCGAGCGAGCGCCCGCCGTCGGCGACGAAGTGTGGCTCACGCTCCCCGAGAGCGACATCCACATCTGCCGACGAGCGGCGCCGAGGGCCTGACTCCGACGGTCGCGTACGCCGCCGAAACGCCCGTCTTCGGCGTCGTCGTCGCCGGTGCTTCGACGGACTTAAGTCCGGCATCCTCCACCTTCCGATGAGACAGGCCCACGCCTGTTTCACTGACCCGTAGGAGCGAAAGCGTACTACGGAGGTGAAAGATGGCAGATACAATAGAGGAAGCAGTCAATCGCGCACTCGACGAGGCACCGCCGCGGAACTTCCGCGAGACGGTCGATCTCGCCGTGAATCTGCGCGACCTAGATCTCAACGACCCGTCGAATCGTGTCGACGAGAGCGTCGTCCTGCCGGCCGGTACCGGCCAGGAGACACGCATCGTCGTCTTTGCAACCGGTGAGACCGCCCTCCGCGCCGAAGAGGTCGCGGACGACGTCCTCGGCCCCGACGAACTCGAAGAACTCGGGGACGACGACGACGACGCGAAGGATCTCGCCGACGAGACCGACTTCTTCGTCGCGGAAGCACCGATGATGCAGGATATCGGTCGCTATCTCGGGACCGTCCTCGGGCCGCGCGGCAAGATGCCGACGCCGCTCCAGCCCGACGACGACGTCGTCGAGACAGTCGAGCGGATGAAGAACACGGTCCAGCTTCGAAGCCGCGACCGACGCACGTTCCACACGCGCGTCGGCGCACAGGACATGGACGCCGAGGCAATCTCGGACAACATCGACGTGATCGTCCGCCGACTCGAGGCCGCACTGGAGAAGGGACCGCTCAACATCGACTCGATCTACGTCAAGACCACTATGGGCCCGTCCGTGGAGGTTCCGGCATGAGCGAGAGCGAGTCGGTCCGCCGCACCGAGACGATCCCGCAGTGGAAACAGGAAGAGGTCGACGAACTCGTCGACTTCATCGAGAGCTACGGGAGCGTCGGCATCGTCGGCGTGACCGGTATCCCGAGCCGCCAGCTCCAGAACATGCGGCGCGACCTCCACGGCAGCGCCGAGGTGCGGATGAGCCGCAACACGCTCCTCCGCCGGGCACTGGAGGACGTCGACGACGGCTACGAGCAACTCGCCGACTTCGTCTCCGGCCAGGTCGCGCTCATCGGGACCGACGACAACCCGTTCGGGCTCTACCAGCAACTCGAGGCGTCGAAGACGCCGGCCCCGATCAACGCGGGCGAAGTCGCCCCCAACGACATCGTGATCCCGGAGGGCGACACGGGGGTCGACCCCGGTCCGTTCGTCGGCGAACTCCAGCAGGTGGGCGCGGAAGCCCGCATCATGGACGGCTCGATCAAGGTGACCGCCGACTCGACGGTGCTCGAAGCCGGCGAGGAAGTGAGCGACGACCTCGCGAACGTCCTCGGTGAACTCGGCATCGAGCCGAAGGAAGTCGGGCTCGACCTGCGCTCGGTCTACTCCGAGGGCGTCCTGTTCGAACCCGACGAACTCGCCATCGACGTCGACGAGTACCGTGCCGACGTCGAGTCGGCCGCGGCGGCCGCGCGCAACCTCTCGGTCAACGCGTCGTACCCGACCGCTCGCACGGCGGGGACGCTTCTAGCCAAGGCGGCCGGCGAGGCCAAGTCGGTCGGCCTCTTCGCGACCATCGAGGACCCCGAGCTGATGCCGGACCTCGTGGCCAAGGCGGACGGACAGGTTCGTGCGCTCGCGGCGCGCATCGACGACGACGAGGCGCTTCCTGAGGAGCTGCGCGGTGTGGAAGCACCCGCAGCGGAAGCCGACGAAGAATCGAGTGATGAAGACGACGAAGACACACGGACGGACACCGACGAGGACGCCGACGCCGAGGCCGAGGCCGATACCGACGCCGACGCTGACGACGACGACGACGACGGCGGCGACGCCCTCGGAGCGATGTTCGGCTAATTCAGAACAATGGAATACGTTTACGCAGCACTCATCCTGAACGAGACCGGCGAAGAGATCAACGAAGACAACGTGACCGCGGTTCTCGAGGCCGCCGGCGTCGACGTGGAGCAGTCCCGCGTCAAGGCGCTGGTCGCCGCCCTCGAGGACGTCGACATCGAGGAGGCCATCGAGACGGCCGCCGCTGCGCCCGCCGCAGGCGGCGCCGGCGCGGCCGCCGGTGGCGACGACGACGACGACGAGGGCGACGACGACGAGGCCGAGGCCGAGGAAGAGGAAGCCGCCGAAGAGGATGACGGCGAGGACGAGGACGAGGAGGCCAGCGGCGAGGGCCTCGGCGAACTCTTCGGATAGACGCGGCTACTCGGCCATCCGGCCACCCGTTCGGTTCGATTTTTCCCGATCCAGTCCGCGTAGCGACGCGCGAGCGCATCGCAGACCTGTACGTCGGACGCGAGCCCCGGTCCGGTGTGCAACCGGATCCAACGCGACGATAGGTTCAAGAGGGGTGACGCGGCCAGTTCCGCGGGATGCTCTCCGTGCCGGCCCTCGGATCGCCTCACCTCCCACCCGTCGGGGCGACGACGCTCGGCTACACTATCGTCGGCATCGCGCTCGGCACCTGTAGCGGCCTGACGCCCGGCCTCCACGCCAACAACTTCGCCCTGCTTTTGGCGTCGGTCGTCCCGACCCTTCCCGGGCCCACCGTCGCCCTCGGCGCCGCGATGCTCGCCGCGGGCGTCGTCCACACGTTCCTCGACGTCGTCCCCGCGCTCGCGCTGGGCGTGCCCGATCCGGCGACGGCAGCCGTGACGTTGCCGGGCCATCGTCTCGTCCTCGACGGGCGCGGTCGGGAGGCGCTTCGGCTGTCCGCGCTCGGGAGTGGCCTCGCCGTCGTCGTCGCCCTCCTCGCCGCAGTTCCGGTGACCCGTGCCGTGGAGGCGATGTATCCGACGCTCCGGCGCAACCTCCCGCTCCTCTTGGGCGCGGTCGGCGTCGTCCTCGTCGGCACCGAACCGACTTGGCGACGACGGGGCGCGGCTGTGGCGACCCTCGGCGTCGCGGCGGGACTGGGGTGGCTCGTACTCGACCTCGATCCGTCGGGGCCGGTCGCCGCGGGCGGCGTCCTCGCCCCACTCTTTGCCGGGCTGTTCGGCGCCCCGGTGTTGATCGAGGCGCTCTCCGGCGAGGGCGTTCCGCCCCAGGCCGATCCGACGGTGACGCTCGGCCGGCGGACGGTCCTCGGAACGGCGGGCGCGGGTGCCGGCGCGGGCGCCCTCGTCGGCTACCTCCCCGGCGTCTCCGCCGCCGTCGGGACGGTGCTCGTCCTCCCCGCGGTTCCGGGGAAGTCGGGCGCCCGTGGTTTTCTCGTCGCCTCCAGCGGCGCCACCACGGCAAACACCGTCTTCGCGCTCTTTGCCCTCCTCGCGCTCGGAACGCCCCGAACCGGCGTGATGGTCGCGATGGATCGGACGGGACGCCTAGCGTCGACGGGTGTCCTCCTCGGGACCGTCCTCCTCGCGGCGGCTGCAGGGTTCGTCCTCGTCGTCTCCGTCGGCGACGCCTACCTCCGGACGGTCGGCCGCCTCGACTACGCTCGGGTGTGTCTCGCGACCGGTGGCCTCCTGCTCGTCGTCGCCTTCCTGTTTGCCGGCGGCCTCGGCGTCGCAGTCTTCGCCCTCGCAGCGGTCGTGGGACTCGTGCCGCCCTCGATCGGCGTCCGCCGGGTCCACCTCATGGCGGTTCTCGTTCCCGCCATCGTGTCGGCATGAGATTACGTTCTCGGCTCCCGAGAACCACCGGAGCAGGCGTATTGCTGGAGTGACAACTCTCACATGGTGATCGGCATGACACTCGACTCCCTCTCTGCGGCCGACCGGAAGCGCAGATCCGCGCTGTCGGCGATTCCGCCGATCGAACGGACGGAGACCGACGGCGAACTGCGGCTCACACACGGGTTCCGCGGAGTCACCCCGGAGCAGGCGATCCGGTATCTGGAAGCACTCGGCGGCGATCGGAGCGACGACCGGACCGTCACGGGACCGGGGTGGCGGGCCACGCTCTCGACGCGGGTCGTTCCCGTCGGCCCCTCGTACCGGCTCACGGAGGTACAGGTCACGTGGACCGGTGAGCCGGAGGCGGTAGAGGAGGTCGTCCTGCGGTTCCGATTGAAGGCGTTCCGAGCACCGGGGTGAGCGACCGACCGAAAACCCGAAAGACAACGATTAAAACCCGCCGGCGGGTTCGTACGTGTATGAGTCAGACGGAAGGAAAACAGGAGCGCCAGTGTGTCTCCTGTGGAATCAACATCTCCGGGATGAGCGCCGCCGCGTTCAAGTGCCCGGACTGCGGCCAGCAGATCTACCGCTGTGCGAAGTGCCGCAAGCAGAGCAACCTCTACGAATGTCCCGACTGCGGGTTCCGGGGGCCGTAACGATGGGAAAAGTGGCCGCCAAGATGAAGGTCATGCCGCAGAGTCCCGAAATCGACCTCGACGACCTGCAGGACCGACTGGAGGCTTCGCTCCCCGAGGGCGCGAAGATCAACGGCTTCGAGCGTGACGAAGTGGCGTTCGGACTGGTCGCGCTCCTGCCGACGGTGATCGTCCCCGACGACGCGGGCGGCACCGAGGCAGTCGAGGAGTCCTTCGGCGACGTCGACGGCGTCGAGAGCGTCGCCGTCGAGAACGTCGGCCGCATCTAACAACGCACCATTTATAACCTTCACCGGAGTAACCACGCACATAATGCCGAGTTCGAACGGTCCGCTGCAGGGGACGCGCGGTAAGCTCTCGAACGACCCCCGAGAGCGCGGCGCCTCCCCACCCCAGCGCGCGATCCAGGAGTACGATACCGGTCAGAAAGTCCACCTCAAGATCGACCCCAGCGTCTCCGAGGGCCGGTTCCACCCCCGCTTCAACGGGCACACCGGAACCGTCGTCGGGACGCAGGGCAGCGCGTTCAAAGTCGAGATCAACGACGGCGGCAAGGACAAGACGCTCATCGTGCGTCCGGCACACCTCAAGGCGCAGCAGTAGTCGCGCGATGAGTATATTCAAGGAGAAACTCGACGAGGAGTACGCCACCGTCTCCGAGGTCAAGGAACTTCTCGCCGAGGTCGAAGCCGAGCGCGCCGCCGACGTCGACCGGGAGATGCGCTACGAACTCGCCCGCGCTATCGAGCACGCGAACACGTTCGCCGTACTCGACGCCGACGAGTCGCGCGAACTCGTCGAGGGGCTGCTCGAACTCGAACAGGTCGACGAGGTGGCCGCGTTCAAAATCGCCGACCTGCTCCCACAGGACCGGGACGAACTCCGCTCGGTGTTCGCCCACGGCCGGTACTCGCTCGACGGCGACGAACTCGACGAAATCCTGAACGTCGTCGCGAAGTACGCCTGACGCTTCGCGTCGCTGCTCTACGTTTCGTCTTCGGCGTCGGCGTCGGAATCGCCTGCGTCGAGATCCGACAGCACCTTCTCGAACGTCTCGGCCGTCATCGAGCCGATGGTTTCCGACGACTGGACGTCGAGTTCCGCCGCCCGTTCCCGCAGCGTCGCGTACTCGTCGCTCTCGTTCAGTTCCCGCTCCGTCTTCTCGGCTTCGAGTGCCGCCAGTTTCTGCGCGACCGCGAAGCGCTCGCGCACCTGCTCGTCGAACTCCGCGAGCGAGAGGAGTTCGTCGACCGTCCCCCGGAGTTCGTCGTCGCTTACCGGTTTCGTCAGATACGTGTCGAACGGCATCTCGGTGATGTCGAAGTCGGGATCGACAGCCGTCACCATCGCCACGCGGACCTCCTCTCCACGAGCCCTGATCTCGTCGAGTACCTCCCGCCCGGACAGTCCCGGCATCCGTCGATCGAGCAGGACGACGTCGGTGCCGGCGACCTTCTCCAGTGCCTCCTCGCCGCTGTACGCCTTCCGGACGGTGTACTCGCTCTCGGGGAACGCGAGCGCGTAAACGTCGACGACGTCCCGTTCGTCGTCCACGAGGAGCACGGTCGGCTGCGCTGTTGCCATCGATCCCTCGTCGGGGGCGTGCGATGTTAAACCGTCCGGCTCCGGCGCGCCCACACGCGGCGTCGGGACGCCCGACGGGGCCGGCCCGTCAATCGGCGGACCGACGCCCCGAACGGACGGTTCGCCGCCGCTGCCGCTCCATCCCTCGATTCTGCGCAATCAAAAAGAATATTACCGGCTCACTATATGTTCATACTACCTCATGATCTCCGGTGAGTCGTGTCGTTCGCAGGGAGGCGTCCCCCTGTCCGTTCGTCCCTGCGAGGGTTCGTGATGTATGACCTTGGCCCTCCGTTAAATGTCGAGGTGGAGCCGGGGTCGAACCTGCTTCTCTCCGGACCTGCCCTCACCGGAAAGAAAGGCATCGCGTTCGACGTCCTCGCCGACGGCGTACGAAACGGCGAGGGCGCCATCGTCGTCAGCAACACCGACGGCGCCAAGCGGGTGTTCGAGGCGCTGGGCGAGCGGATCGACTACACCGACCGCCCGGTCGCAGTCGTCGACTGTGTCACCCGACAGCAGGGCGTCACCGAGGCTCGCGACGACGCGCACGTTCGCTACACCTCCTCACCGGTCGATATGACCGGCGTCGGGATCGAGTTCTCGGAGCTTCTAGAGGAGTTCTACGAGCGACGTGGTATCGAACGAAACCGCGTGTTCCTCGACTCGCTGTCGACGCTACTGATGTATTCGGATCTGCAGACGGTCTTTCGGTTCCTGCACGTGTTCACGGGGCGGGTCCAGAGCGTCGACGGCCTCGGCCTCTACGCCATCGACTCGACCGCCCACGACGACAAGACGATGAACACCCTCAAACAACTGTTCGACGGCGTGGTCAAAACCCACGAGGACGGCGAGCCGACCACGAACCTCCCGAGCGCCTGATCGACCGTCCCGCCGCTCGCGAGCGGACGATTCATGCCTCCGGACGGACTATCTTGCCCATGGCCGACGCGACCGAGTCCGAACTTCGCGACCTGCTCGACGTCGAGACTATCGCCGTCGTCGGCTGTTCGGGCACACCGGGAAAGGCCGCACACGACGTGCCCGCGTATCTGCAACGGCAGGGGTACGAGGTACTCCCGATCAACCCGACCCGCGAGGTGGTACTCGGGCGGGGGGCGGCGGACAGCCTCGCCGACGTCTCCGAGCGCATCGACCTGATCGACGTGTTTCGACCGAGCGAGGAGGTGAGTGGAATCGTCGACGCGGCGATCAAGCGGATACAGCGACGGGGCGACGTACGGGGTATCTGGCTCCAGCTCGGCATCCGCGACGACGCAGCGGCCGCGCGCGCCCGAGACGCGGGCTTAACGGTCGTACAGGATCGCTGTCTCAAGGTCGAACACGACCGACTGGCCGAGTGAGGTCACTCGTCGGTCGCCGGTTCCTCGTTTCCGTGGTCGTGGTCCCCACTGGCGGCGCCCTCGGCGTCGACGACGTGCACCTCGGCGGTGACGGCGTCGACGTCGATCCCCTCGCGCTCGGCGAGTGTTTCGAGGATCGCCCGCTGTTCGGCCAGTTCGTGGTCCATCTCCTCGACCCGGGATTTCGTCTCGTCGACGGTCGCCCGCGTCTCGGTGACCTGTTCGCGAAGCTGGTTCAGCCGTGCGTACACGTCCTCGGCCATGTCGGTGACCTGCTGGAGCTTCTTTGCCGTGCTTCCAAGTCCCATACGTGTGCCTTCACCGCCGGCCTTGAGTGTGTTTCGGGGTCGGATCGCGTCGGGTTACCGATCACCCACGCCGAGCGCCGGCACCGCCCGCCGGAGCAGGAGGTAGGCGCCGGTGCCGAGGGCGAGATAGCCCGCGACGACCGCCGGATACGCCGCGCCCACGCTGTCGACGGCGAGGCGCGCGACGGTGTTGACCGGGTTGAGCGGGAGGAGTGTCGTCCCCCCGAACGCGACGAGGACGCCGACTGCATAGAGGAACTGCGCCGCGCGGCGGTCGGGCGAGAGCACGGCGACGGTGGCGCCGAGCGTGACCACCAAAAGCGCGAGCGCGCCGACGACGGCGAGAATCGCGAGCGGGTGGCGAACGGTCGTTCCGTTGAAATCGAGGAGGGCAATCCAGAGCCCGGCCTGTGCGGGTGCGAGCACCGCCGCCGCCCACACCTTCCCGTCGACGATGTCGACGGTCGAGACGGGCGCGACCCGGAGGAGTTCGAGCGTTCCCCGGTCTAGTTCCTCGGTCACCGAGTCGACGACCATCGACCCGCTGATGAAGACGGGCAGGAAACACAGGAGTGGGAGCAACACGGTGTAGCTGAAGCCGTAGTACGGCGTCGACCCCGAGCCGGGTCGCGGCGGGAGATCGAGTGGTGTCGACGAGAGGAACGCCGCCCTGTCGCCGCGCTCGGTCCGCTCGAACGTCGCCAGCGCGTCCCGCAACTGGACGACGACGAGCGTCGTCCGAACCGAGTCGTCGGGCACCGTCGCTGTCACGAACACCCGCCCGGCCCGCCGGTCGGCAAGGAGGACGGCGTCCACCTCGCCGTTCCGGAACGCGCGCTCGGCCGACGCCTGCGAGGCGTAGCCGACCCCCGCTATCGACGACTGTTCGTCGACCACACGCAGGAGGTCGTCGGCCGCGTCGCCGGTGACTCCCACCGTCGTCTCGTACCCGTCGACGCTCCCCGGATCGTACAGCGAGACGAGACCGACGACGAGAAACGACGAAAACGCCGCGATGAACAGCTGAATGAGCAGGGCGAGCACGATGGTCTTCTCCGAGCGGAGCGTCGCCAGTTCCCGTCGGGCGATGGTGAGGCGCGGATCAGCCAAGGGTGCTCACCACCGCGAAGTTGTAGGCCGCGTGGACGGCGATCGCGGGTACCAGCGCCGCGAGGTAGGTCGCCCGGTCGCGGGTCGCCCCGAGCGACGCGATGCTCGTCGTCGTCGCGTGGAGCGCGAGCGGCGCGAGCAACAGGAGCAGGCCGACGGCGGGCGTGGCGGCGATACCGGCCGAGGAGAACGCCGCCCGGCCGAGCGCGAGGTCGGGGAGGCCGACGAGCTGGACGACCGCCGTGAGCTTCTCGCCGAGGAAGAAGCCGAGCCCGGAGAGCGCACCGAGGACGAGCGCGGCCTTCCACCCCCGTCGGTCGGCGAAAGGTCCCCGAAAGCCCGCGTAGACGTGGACGCTCTTTGCCACCTCCTCGACGGCCGCGACGGCCACCAGCAGCAGCGGGATCGACACCTCGACCGGGAGGACGAAGAGGACGGCGACGGCGAGGAGTTCGGCGATGAAGACGAAGGGGATGGCGAGCGCGCTCAGGACCGCCACCGATTTCCGCCCCTTGAGCCGGCTGTTGAGCGCGTCGAGGAACTTCAGCGGCACGGACCGCTGGGTGAACATATCCTCCTCGCGATAGACACCGACACCGAGGGCGAAAAGCACGGCGGAGCCGACGTAGAACGGGCCGGTCGAGAAGGCGTACTGGGCGGCCGTCACGCCCGTGCCCTGCAGGTCGTGGACGACCAGCGTCAGCGGCGAGATGAGGGCGATGGGCGTGACGTTCGTGAAGATGGCGGGGACGAAGGCGTAGGAGGTGAGAAAGACGGAGATGGAGACGGTGACGAACGTGAGTTCCTTGAACGACCGGGCGAACATGCCGCCGACGAACGTGGCGGCGAGATAGAGCGCCGCGATGGGTGCGACGGCGGCGACGCTGACCGGGCTGCCGCCGATGGCGAGGGCGACGAGCGCCGTGACCCCGACGAGCGTCGCGAGGTAGGGCAGGGTCTTGCCAGCGACGATGGCGGCCGGGGAGACGGGCGCGACCAGCAGCAGTTCACCCCGGCGGTTGATCCGCTCGTTCAGGATCGTGCTCCCGTACGGCTGAATGACGAAGTTCATGGGGACGAAAAAGAGGAACGCGAGGACGAGCGCCCCGAACGGAAAGGGCGGGGAGATATCCGCCGGTGATCCGGACGTGCTGCCGCCGAAAAGTCCGCCCGCGCCACCGAACCCGGGGACGCCGAGCGGGCCGTCGGCGGCGCTGCCCGTCGCGGCGTCGACACCAGCCGCCCCCGTTGCCGTGTCGGCGCCGCTGCCCGAACCGGAGGTCGACCCGTCGGCGCCGCTCGGTGCCGATTCCGTCCCGTCGGAATCGCCGGCGCTTCCGCTCGTGTCCTCGGTTCCGGTTCCGGTTCCGGTTCCAGTGCCATCCCCACTCTCCCCGCCAGCGACGACGCCGTCCGGCGTCCGTTCCGCGTATCTGAGCGTCACGACGACCGGAAATGCGGCCGACTCGTTTCGCTCCTCGCGCAGTCGGTCGAGGTTGTGTCGCCGAACGGCGTCCCGGAACGTCGACAGCGCCGCCTGCGCCTTCCGCGAGTCGGCGACGTAGACGTGGTCGTCGGCGACGACCACCTCGACGCCCCGGCCGAGCCGATCGACCTCGGGGGGCCGTGCCGCGAGCGCCGGCGTCTCCACCACGACCTCGTGGTACGGACTGTCGGTATCGACGCCCACGCGGTAGACGTCGCGGTCGAGAGCGACGCCGCCGGCCGCCGTCGCCGCGCCACCGACGGCGCCAGCGAGGAGGAGGGCGAGGAGTCCGAGCGCTGCCGTCCGCCGGTCGACGACGCCGACGCTCCGGCTCACCTCCCAGCGTGCGATGCGAGCGACGGCACGAAGGCCGCCGCGGGCTGCCCGGATCGCCGACCGGACACGCTCGCGCCGACCGCTCACGCGCCACCCCGCGGGTCGGGTTCGGCGTCGGCTGCCAGGTCGAGAAAGATGTCTTCGAGGCTCGGCTCCCGAGTGCGGATGTCGACCACCTCGCCACCAGCGTCGGCCGCCCGCTGCCGGACCGCCTCGACGGCGGCCATCTCCTCGACGGTGACGACGTGTCGGTCGCCCGCTGACTCGGCGCCCTCGACCGGAACGGAGGTGAACACGCGGTAGTCGGTGGTGCCGTAGGTCTCGCGTATCTCGGGGACGGTGCCGCGGGCGACGACGTCGCCCCGGTTCATGATGGCGACCCGGTCACAGACCGACTCGACGTGATAGAGGTTGTGCGCACTGAAGAGGACGGTCTTGCCCGCGTCGCGGAGCTCGCGGACGAACTCGAGGACGTAGTTGGTCGTCAGCGGGTCGAGGCCGCTGGCGGGTTCGTCGTAGATCAACACGTCGGGATCGTTCACCAGCGACCGTGCGATGGCGACTTTTCGTTTCATCCCCTTGGAGACGTCGCCGAGTCGGCGGTCACGGTGGTCGAGTTCGAGTCGGTCGAGCGTCCGCTCGATGCGCTCGGTGGCGACCTCCCCGGGAACGTCGTAGAGGTCGGCGAAGAAGTCGAGATACGACCGCGCGGTCATGTCCTCGTAGAGCGGCGACTCCTCGGGCAGAAACCCCAGCGATCGGCGCATCTCGGGGTCGGACGCATCGAAGCCGGCGACGGTCGCCGACCCCGCGGAGGGGTCGACGAGGCCGGCGATCATCTTCAGTGTCGTCGTCTTGCCCGCGCCGTTCGGGCCGACGATGCCGAAGATTTCGCCACGATCAACGTCGAACGTGCTCCCGACGACCGCGGGGAAGTCGCCGTAGGTCTTGCGGAGGCCCTCGACCTCGATCATCGGGCGAACGGACGGATGGCGAGGGGTTAAACGCACGGCCCGAAGAATCACTCGTGATAGGAGTCGCCGACGACGTCGATCCGCTCGCGGAGCCAGTCGGCCGCCGCCGCCACGGCGTCGGGATCCGTCGCGGTCAGCTTGATCCGGTTGCGCGTCTCCGTACTCGGGTAGCTCCCCACGGTCACGTCGAAGCGCTCGCGGACGCCCGCGACCGCTTCGACCATCGATCCCTCGGGCTGGGTGGTGTAGAGGGTGGTCGAGACGGCGTCGCCGCCGAACTCGCCGGCGACCAGTTCGAACAGCGCCCGCATCTCCGCCGGGACGCCGGGGAAGGCGTAGACGTTCTCGACGACGCAGCCGGGACACAGCCCCTCCGGGTTCACCAGCGGTCGGCTCCCCGCCGGCAGTGCCGCCCACGCGTCCACGTCGATGTCGAGGTCGTGGACCTCCACGAGGTCGGGGTTGCGGTCCCGGTAGGCCGCGACCGTCTCGATCACGTCCTCGCGGACCGACGGATCGACGACGAGGTCGCGGCCGAACGCGTCGGCGATGGCATCGGCCGTGACGTCGTCGTGGGTGCCCCCCAGACCACCGGTGACGATCACCGCGTCGAAGGCCGCCGACCACTCCTCGACGGTCCCGCGGATCACCGCGCGGTCGTCGGGGACGGTGAGGATCCGCGTGACCGTCGCACCCGCGTCGGTCAGCCGACCGGCGAGCCACGTCGCGTTCGTGTTCTCGGTATCGCCCGCGAGCACCTCGTCGCCGACGGTGAGGATGGCGACTCGCATCGATGACCGTGAGTAGCCGACGGTGAAAAGCGAACCGTATCAGTCGTACTCGTAGAACCCCTCGCCAGTCTTCCGGCCGAGGTCGCCGGCGTCCACCTTCCGCTTGAGGAGGTACGGCGGCTTGTACCGGTCGCCGAGTTCCTCGGCGAGCGTCTGGCTGGCGTCGAGACAGACGTCGAGACCGATGTGATCGGCGAGTTCGAGTGGCCCCATCGGGACGTTCGTGCCGAGCTTGAGCCCCGAATCCATGTCCGCCTTATCGGCGACGCCCTCGTCGTAGGCGCGGATACCCTCGTTGATCCACGGCATCAGCACCCGGTTGACGACGAATCCCGGCTTGTCGTCGGACTCCCACGTCGTCTTGCCGAAGTCCTCGGCGAGGGCGTGCGAGCACTCGACCGTCCCGTCGCTCGTCTTCTCGCCGACGACGAGTTCGAGTCCCTCCATGATCGGCGCGGGGTTCATGAAGTGCAACCCGACGACGAGTTCCGGCCGCTCCGTCGCCGACGCGATGGTGGTGATCGAGAGCGTCGAGGTGTTGGTCGCGAGGATCACGTCGTCGTCGACGGCGTCGTCGAGGTCCGCGAAGACGTCCCGTTTGATCTCCATGTTCTCGACGGCGGCCTCGATGACGTAGTCACAGGCGCCGAGATCCGCGAGGTCGGTCGTGCCGGTGATCCGGGAGACGGCAGCGTCGGCCTCCGCTCGGGTCACCTGCTCTTTTTCGACGAACCGCGAGAGGCTGTCGTCGATGCGGTCGAAGCCCTCGGCGACGAGGGAGTCCTCGATGTCGCGCATCACCACGTCGTAGCCGGCCGTGGCGGCGACCTGTGCGATCCCGCTGCCCATCGTTCCGGCGCCGACGACACCGACGGTGTCGATCTGGTCGAGTCCGCGCATGGTCGTCTGTGTGCGACGGTGGGTTGTAAGGGTAGCGACGGGGGTGTGGGGCGATCGGTCCCGGCCGTCACCCGCGCCGACTCGCTCGCAGGCCCACGAACAGGAGGGCAGCCCCCGAGACGGCGAGGAGGACGCCGAATCCGGGGCCGGCGCCGGTCGTCGCGGTCGCCGTCGCCGATCCCGCCCCCGACTCGCCGGGTGCCCCTGCGGTCGGTGTCTGTGACGCCGCCCCCGCGCTCGGCGTCGCTGTCGGCGACGGCGCCGGGGTCGATTCCGATGCGGGTTCCGAGGTCGGGGATCGGTCCGGCGTCACCGTCCCCGTCGCCGTCGCGTCCGCCCCGGGCGTCGCCGTCGGCGTGGCGTTTGCCGACGACGACTCGACGACCGCGAACAGCGAGAACGCCGTGGTCGTCACGTCGTAGGCGAGCGCCGTGTCGTTCCGGTCGGCCAGCGTCGCATCGACCCGCTCCCAGCCGGGGTCGGTCCAGCGGAGTACCTGCACAGCATCGGGGTCGTCGACCCGGTCGCGGTCGACACGAAGCCGGATCGTCGCCCGATCGATATCCGCGGGCTGGAGGTTGTCCGTGACGCGATAGCCAAACAGCGGGACCGTGTCGTCTGGCGTGGCGTAGCCGGGCGTGACCATCGTGTCGATGTCGAAGTCCGCGTTGCCGTCGCGCGCGAGCGTGACGTTCAGCCGCTCCATGGCGACGCCGGTCTCTCGCATCGCGGCCGAGTCGGGGAGGCCGACCGCGAGCGGATCGCCCGCGTCGGCGTTCGTGATCGACACCCGGAGAGTGCCCTCGCCCGCCGTTGCGCTGCCGGACGGGGGGCCGCCACCTGAACTGGAGTCCGGCCGGCGGACGACGGTGATCGCCGCACCGTTCGCGAGGCTCCCCGTCGCGACGTCCTGTGCGAAAAACAGGCCCGATTCGCCGCTCTGGAAGGCGTCGTCGCCGTCGTCGCTCTCGGCGTCGACGGCGAAGTCGAGCGTCTCGCCGGGGGCAGCGTCGGAGGCGAGAGCGGCCCTGACCTCGAAGGTGGTGCCGTCCGGCCCGATAGCTGCCGTCCCCGTGGGGGCGTCCAGCACCCACGCCCCGTCGTGACGGGGCGAGCCAGTGGCGACGACCCGGCTGTCGCCCCGATACAGCGCGACGGAGTCGATGTCGCCGTTCGACAGCGACCCCCCGTTCGACACGGTGAGCGCGGTGACCGCGTCGCCGAACTGCCCGGGCTCTCCCTCGCCGAACGTCGGGGTCGGCGTGCCCTGGTCGCCCTCGACGAAGATGGCCTCGACATCGGCGTTCGTCGATCCACCGCCGTCGTAGGCGTCGTCGGAGGACACGCCAGCGGCGTTCGTTCCGGTAGTCACGCCGTCGACGTAGCCCACCTTGTCCCGGAAGTCCCGCAGCGTCGCGCCGTCGAGGGACGCGGCGCTCGATCCGACCGACTCGGTGTGGACCGTCACGATGTCGTCGCCGTCGTCGTAGCCGGACGTGTCCGTCGAGGTGGCGTCGCCGCCGCTCCCGTCGTTGCCCTGGTCGACGTAGTAGCGGCCGGTCGTCCCGTCGGTCGGCGCGGGCGCGCTGAACCCACTCAGCCCCGCCTCACCGGCCGTCAGCACCGTGTCGTCGGTTTCGAGCGAGCCGGTGTTCGTCCCTCCAGTGTCGACGATAGCCTCCTTGAGTGGGGCGTCGAGGGCGTCGCTACCGGGGTTGCGTGCGTCGACGAACCGATCGTCACCCCAGTCGGACTGGGTGTCGGTGCCGACGATCAGCGCGTCCGTATCGGTGGCGTCGACGGTCGTCCCGGCCTCCAGTTCGGCGTACCAGTTCCCGACGCGGACGTCCCCGGCCGACGTCTGGCCGTCCCCGTCCGTGTCGACGAAGAACCCGTCCTCGAAGTTGACGTCCTCGGTGGTCAGCGGCGCGTCCCAGAGTTTGATCCCGCCGCCGAGCGCGGTGAACGCGTTCGTCCCCGTCTCGGTGGACAGCTTGGGCGATCCGGTGGCGTCGAGGGCGACGTCGATACCCGTCGCGCCGTTGCCCTGGGGGTCGACGAAGACGACGTCGCCCGCTTGGTAGGTCGAGTCGTCGGTCCCGGAGCCGTCGAATCCCAGCTGTGCGCTCCCGGAGATATCCGTCACCTGATCGAAGCTCTCGTCGCCGTACAGTTTCTGGCCCGGCGCCCGCCCCACCATCGACCCGCTTTCCTCGTAGACGAGCAGGTCGTTCCCGGAGATGTCACCGCTCCCGTCGGTGTCCCACACGAGAGCGTCGTTCTCGGACGAGGTTCCGGGGTCCCAAGACCCCGTCGCCCCGCCGGTCGTCGTCTCCGCCAGGAGCCAGCCGCCGGCGGTCGTCTCCAGGGACTTGGACGTGTCGGCGTCGCCGCTCTGGAGGTCGGTAAACAGGCGCAGCCCCGCGTCGATGGTGTTGTTGTCGCCGTCCGTCCCGCGGACGACTTCGATGGCGGCGATCCGCGTCTCGCCGGGATCGTTGCCCAGTCCGGGAGTCGGCCCCTCGTCGTAGATCGGTTCGCCGGAGTAGATGGACGTGCTGAGGAGGCGGTCGTACGCGGGGTCACCGTCGTAGCCGCCGACGCCGCTGGTCGCGCCGTCGTCGGTGTCGTACCAGACGGTCTGGCTGCCGAAGGCGGTCAGTCCGGAGCCGCCCGTGCCGCTGGTCACGACGGTGTCGTAGCCGTCGAGACCGAACACCGCATTCGCGTTCCCGGACTTCCGAACGATCGCCTCGTCGTCGTCGTAGCCGTCGCCGGCCGGGTCGGCGTACTCGACGTCGGTGCCGAACCGCCGGAGTGTCTCGTCCGCCAGCCCGTCTCCACCCGCGTCGACGGCGCTCGGCCCGTTGCGCTCCCGTTCGATCAGGACGACGTCGTCCTCGTCGGTGTAGAGAGGCGGCGTGCCGTCGTCGACGTACATCTCGGGCGAGGAGGCGGTGCCGGGATCGAACGCCGCCGTCGCGTCGCCCGCCTCGGCGGTGCCGGCGCCGACGCCGGCCGAGACGACGGAGTCCTCGCTCGTCACCGTCAGATTCAGCACCGTCTGCGACTCGCCTTGCTGTGGCGCGTTGCCGCCGGGATCGTTCACCGTCGTCGTCGACGCGTTCGTCGCCAGTCCCGTGCCGCCGACCGCGACGACCGATCCGACGACCAGCGCCGCGAGAACGAGTGACCGTAACTGTGTCCCCCTATTTGTCATGTCACGTCCCCACGCCCCGTAGCGAAGTGATAAAAACGTTTGGCGACGATGCCGAACGACTCATCCGTCGGCCAACCCATCGATACGCCCGTGCCCAGTTCCAACCCCGACGACACCGGCTTCGACTTCGGCGGCTTCGATCACGAATCGCACGTGCGATCGGCGCTCGACCTCGCCCGCGAGGCCGCCGCCCGCGGCGACGAACCGTTCGGCTCCGTCCTGGTCCGCGACGACGACGTCGTGATGCGGGACTCGAACCGCGTGCACACGGCCGAGGACATCCGACGCCACCCGGAACTCCACCTCGCGTACCGGGCGTGCCGGGAGTTCGATCCCGCGGAGCGCGCCGAGATGGCGATGTACACGAGCACCGAACCATGCCCGATGTGCGCCGGTGGGATGCGAAGCGCTGGCTTCGGTCGAGTCGTCTACAGCGTGAGCAGCACCGAGGTGACGGCGTTTACCGGCCGCGACGCGCCCGACGTTCGCTCCGCGGCGCTTCTGGACGGCGTGACCGAGGTGATCGGTCCCGTCCTGAACGAGGCGGGGCTGGACGTGCATCGGGAGTACGACTGGTGAGGGCAGTGGAACTATAACGGCCGGCGGACAGACCCGACCATGGTTCGCGGCTCACGGCGGCGGCTCCTCCGGATCGTGGGTGCAGGGGGACTCGCCGGTCTCGCCGGCTGCACTCGGCTCAGTTCGAGCACAGATGACGGTACGTCGACCCACGGCGAAAACGTGACCCTGACGGCGGGGCGTCGTTCCGACACGCCTGCCGAGGACGCCGGTGGCGAGGACGGGGACGAGGACGGGGTCGGCGAGAGCACCCTGGCGTTCGGAACCGGCGGGGAGATACTCTCCTCGCCGACGGTCGTCGACGGGACCGCCTACGTCGGCTCCGCGGATACGAACCTCCATGCCGTGGGGGTGGCGACCGGCGAGCAGCGGTGGCGCTTCGAGACCGACGGTGTCGTCTACTCCTCGCCGCTGTTCGTCGACGGAACCGTCTACGTCGGCGCCGGCCTGGGACAGGAGTACGGCGACACGCGCCTGTACGCGGTCGACGCCGCGAGCGGGAGCGAGCGCTGGCAGTTCGAGACGGGAAACCGGGTGAAAGCGTCCCCCGCGTACCGGGACGGGACCGTCTACGTCAGTTCGAGAGACGCCAAGCTGTACGCGGTGGCCGCGGAGACGGGCGCAAAAGAGTGGGCGTTCGACCTGGGTCGCACGGCCGAATCCTCGCCGGTCGTCGTCGACGGAACGGTCTTCGTCGGCTCGTTCGACGGGACCGTCCACGCCATCGACGCGGCGACCGGCGAGAGCAACTGGCAGTTCGGGACCGACGACCTCGTCCGGTCGTCGCCGACGGTCGTCGACGGGACCGTCTACGTCGGCTCCTCGGACAGCACGCTCTACGCCATCGACGCGGCGACCGGCGAGCAGCGGTGGCGCTTCGAGGTACCGGCCACCGAGTTCGGCATCCAGTCGTCGCCGACGGTACACCGCGGCACGGTCTTCGTCGGCTCCTACGACGGGAGCGTCTACGCGGTCACGACCGCCGCTGGCGACCGCGTCTGGACGTACGCGACGGCGGACGTCGTCGTCTCCTCACCCACCGTCGCGGGCGGCACCGTCTACGTGGGCTCTCACGACGGCCACCTCCACGCCATCGACGCGACGACCGGCGAGGGGGACTGGCAGTTCGACGCCGGTGACGCCGTCTTCTCCTCGCCGACGGTCGTCGACGGGACCGTCTACGTCGGCGCCGAGGACGGGACGCTGTACGGCGTCTCGACGAGCCACGACGCCGACAGCGCCGGCTCCCGGGTGGGACTCCGGACGCTCGGCCACCACGGCGGCCGAGTGTGACACGGATAGCGCCGGCTCCCGACGTCGGCGTCGCTCACGGGGGCGGGGTGGCGTCGCTCGCGACCTACCGCCGACCACACGCTTTATGTGTGATTTCGCCGGAACGTTCTATACATGATTCCCGGTGCTGACGACGCGATCACTCGCGACGGCAAGGCGCTGATCCTCGCGTACGACCACGGGCTCGAACACGGGCCGGTCGACTTCGAACCGGTTCCGGAGACGACCGATCCGACGACGGTGTTCGACGTGGGGACCCACGATGCGGTGACCGCGGTCGCTGTTCAGAAAGGCGTCGCGGAGGCGTACTACCCGTCCTACGAGAACGACGTGACCCTGCTGGCGAAGCTCAACGGGACGAGCAACCTCTGGATGGGCGAACCCGACTCCGCGGTCAACTGGTCGGTCGACTACGCGGCCGAACTCGGCGCCGACGCCATCGGCTTCACGCTGTACGGTGGCTCGAACCACGAGGTAGAGATGGCCGAGGAGTTCCGGCAGGCCCAGGAGACTGCGCGCGATCACGACATGGGTGTCGTGATGTGGTCGTACCCGCGCGGGCAGGGCCTCAAAGACGACACGAGCCCCGGAACCATCGCGTACGCCGCGCGGCTCGGCCTCGAACTCGGCGCGGACATCGCGAAGGTGAAGTATCCGGGGTCGGCCGACGCGATGCGCTGGGCCGTCGACAGCGCGGCCGACACGAAGGTCGTCATGAGCGGCGGCTCCAAGACCAGCGACGAGGCGTTCCTCTCGACGGTTCGCGAGGCGATGGACGCCGGCGCCAGTGGACTGGCGGTCGGCCGAAACGTCTTCCAGCGTGAGAACCCCGAGGCGATCCTCGACGGGCTGGAGGCGGTCATCTTCGAGGACGCGTCGGTCGAGGAGGCGCTGGCGACCAACGCCGCTCTCGAAGCGAGCGACTGATGACCGACACCGTCGCGGCGATTCGCGAAGCCGTCGCCGCCGCGGCCCCCGTGATCAGGGCTGGCCTTCCCGGCCGTCGGGAGGAAGGCGACGCGGAGAACCCTTCCGGCGAGCGGCGACTGGCGGCCGACGAGTACGCCGACTCGCTGCTCGAAGAGCGACTCGGCGACGTCGACGGCGTCGGTGCGTACGCCAGCGAGGAGCGCAAGGGCGTCGCCGACGTCGGCGACGGATACTCGGTCGCGGTCGATCCGCTCGACGGCTCCTCGAACCTCAAGCCGAACAACGTCATGGGCACCATCGTCGGCGTCTACGACGCGCCGCTGCCCGCGAGCGGCCGTGACCTCGTCGCCGCGGGCTACGTGCTCTACGGCCCGATCACCACGATGACGTTCGCCCGTGAGGGGACGGTAACCGAGTATCTGATCGAGGACGGCGCGACGACCGTTCTCCGCGAAGACGTCACCCTCCCCGACGACCCGACGGTGTACGGGTTCGGCGGGCGCGTCCCCGACTGGCCCCCGGACGTCGCCGCCTACGTCGAGGCCATCGAGTCCGAACTCAAGCTTCGGTACGGCGGTGCGATGATCGGCGACGTCAATCAGGTACTCACCTACGGCGGCGTGTTCGCGTATCCGGCGTTGGAGTCGGCACCCGAGGGGAAACTCCGCCTCCAGTTCGAGTGCAATCCCGTCGGGTACGTCGTCGAGTCCGCCGGCGGGCGGAGTTCCGACGGGACGGGATCGGTCCTCGACGTCGACCCCGGCGGCCTCCACGAGCGAACACCGGTGTATCTCGGCAACCCCGATCTGATCGATCGCCTGGAGGACGTCGTCGGTAAATGAGTCATTTAACGGCCGTATGCGCCGTATACTGAGGTGAATCCGGTGCGCTCGGTACGCACATGTCGACCGACACCGCGCGCGGCGGGACGTTCGGACCGACCCTCGACTGCGAACCCCTCGCTGCTATCGGGGCCCGAACGACGACACACGCCACGGAGCTCTGGGTCGTCGCGGTGGCGACGCTCGTCGCCGACGGCGCTCTCACCGTCTACGGCCTCCGTATCGGACTGACCGAGGTCAACCCCGTCGCCGCGTCCCTCATCGCCGACGTGGGGACCGTCGGCGCCATCGCGACGCTGAAAGGCGGAGCCGTCGCCGTCGCCCTCGTCGGGTGGGTCGTCGTGCCCCGGGACTACCGCGGACTGGTTCCCGCGGGACTCGCGCTCCCGTGGACGTTCGCGTCGGCACTCAACGTCGTCGCCGTGGGCCTGGCCCTCTACGGTCCCGCCTGAACGGCACTGCACTTTCATTGTCCCGCCCGCCGTCGTCCCCCTATGGTCCGCCGAACCGTCCTGTTCTCGCCTGGCGACCGCCCCGAGCTGTGCCGCGGGGCGCCGTCGACCGGAGCCGATACAGTCGTGTTCGACCTCGAGGACGCCGTCGCCCCGGCACGACTGGCCGAGGCACGGACCGCGGTTGCCGACCTGCTCGCCGATCCGGAGTTCGATCCCGCGGCCGAAGTTGCGGTCCGTGTCGCCGCCGACCCCGACGCGGCGGCGACGGATCTCGACGCCGTGACCGACGCCGGCCGTCTCGACGCGGTGATGTGTCCGAAGGCCGACGTCGGATCGGTCCGGCGCCTGGCCGACGCACTCGCGGCGCGTGACTCGGCCGTTCCGATCCTCGCCCTGATCGAGACGGCGACCGGCGTCCTCGACGCCCGCGACGTGGCGGCTCACCCGGCCGTCGACGCGTGCTGTTTCGGGGCGGAGGACCTCGCGGCCGACCTCGGCGCGACCCGGACCGACGAGGGGACGGAGATGCTGTACGCCCGTGAACGCGTCGTGCTCGCGGCGCGGGCCGCGGGCGTCGATGCCGTGGATACGGTGTACACCGACCTCGACGACCACGAGGGGCTTCGGGCGGAGACGCGGTTCGCGGCTACGCTCGGCTACGGTGGGAAGATGGTCGTCCACCCCGACCAGGTGGACGCCGTCCACGGCGCCCTCGCGCCCGACTCGGAGGCCGTGGCGTGGGCAAAGCGGGTGCTTGCGGCTCGGGAGGCCGCCGACGCCGAGCACCGCGGCGTCTTCGAGGTAGACGGCGAGATGATCGACGCCCCGCTGATCGCCCGCGCCGAGCGAATTCTCGACCGGGCCCCCGACTCCGGATGACGACGAGGTCGAAAGGACTGTATTTCCCGACGGTGAAGCGACCGGAAATGTCCGAAGTGAACCCGTTCGAGAGCCTACAGGAACAAATCGACGATGCATCCGAGTACACGTCCATCCCAGCCGGCGTACTCGAGCGACTCAAACACCCCGAGCGCGTGCTCTCGACGACGCTCTCGGTCGACATGGACGACGGATCGATCGAGCAGTTTCGGGCCTACCGATCGCAGTTCAACGGCGACCGGGGGCCGTACAAGGGGGGGATCCGCTATCACCCCGACGTCACCGAAGACGAGGTGAAGGCGCTCTCCGGCTGGATGGTGTACAAGTGCGCCGTCGTCGACATCCCGTACGGCGGCGCGAAGGGTGGCATCGCGTTCGACCCGCGAGCGTACTCCGAGAGCGAACTCGAACGAATCACGCGTGCGTTCGCGACCGAGCTCCGCCCGATCATCGGCGAGGACCGGGACATCCCGGCGCCCGACGTGAACACGGGGCAACGGGAGATGAACTGGATCAAAGACACCTACGAGACCTTAGAGCGGACGACCGAACCCGGGGTCGTCACCGGGAAGGGGCCGTCGTCCGGCGGGAGCGCCGGTCGCGTCGAGGCCACCGGTCGGTCGGTGATGCTCACCGCGCGCGAGGCGTTGGACTACCTCGGCCGCGGGGTCGAGGACGTGACGGTCGCCGTTCAGGGGTACGGCAACGCGGGATCGGTCGCCGCGCGCCTGCTTGAGGACGCCGGAGCGACGGTCGTCGCCGTCAGCGACTCCAGCGGCGGCATCTACGCCGCGGACGGCCTCGACGCCGGAGCGGTCAAGACACACAAACTCGAGACGGGGACGGTCACCGGCTACCCCGACGCGGAGGGGGAACTGACCAACGAGGAGCTACTGACGGCGGACGTGGATCTGCTGGTGCCGGCGGCCCTGGAGAACGCGGTCACCGCCGACGTCGCCCGCGACGTTCGGGCCGACGTGATCGTCGAGGCGGCCAACGGGCCGCTGACGCCCAACGCCGACGACATCCTCACCGATCGCGACGTGTACGTCTTCCCGGACATTCTGGCCAACGCCGGCGGAGTCACCGTCTCGTACTTCGAGTGGGTGCAGAACCGCCAGCGGTTCTCGTGGACCGAGGGACGCGTCAACGACGAACTCGAACGGATCATCACCGACGCGTTCGACCGACTGGTGGAGACGTTCGAATCCGCCGACGTGCCCAACTTCCGGACGGCGGCGTACGTCGTCGCCCTCGAACGGGTGGCCGACGCCTTCGACGACGGCGGCAACTGGCCCTGACGGCGTACGTCGGCGTTCGGTCACTCGATCGCTCGGGCAGTCGGGGACAGGTAACATACTCGCGTAACACGGGACCGGGCGTGGCCCCGCGTCGGACGGTCGTTCACGTTCGACGGCCCCATACGAGTCCTGCGACCACGGTCGATCCGCCGTGGATCGTGGCGCCGCCGCCGGTGGTGAAGGGTGCGGGTCCGGACGCCGATGCCGAGGGTTTCAAGACGTCGCGGATGGCTCACACACGTAATGTTACAGGACCACCTCATCAGCGCGGCCCACCTCTCCCGGGACGACATCGAGGCGGTGCTCGACCACGCGGCGGCGGTCGACGCCGACCCCGACCTCGTCCGTGGGCGCCACGACGGCCGGGTGCTCGCGCTGTGTTTCTTCGAGCCGAGCACGCGGACGAAGATGAGTTTCGAGTCGGCGATGAAACGCCTCGGCGGCGAGACGATCGACATGGGGTCGGTCGAGTCTTCGTCGGTCAAGAAAGGGGAGAGCCTCGCGGACACGGTACGGGTGATCGAGGGGTACGCCGACGCCATCGTCCTCCGTCATCCGAGCGAGGGGTCGGCGAGGCTCGCCTCGGAGTTCGTCGACGTCCCCCTCGTCAACGCGGGAGACGGGGCCGGCCAGCATCCGAGCCAGACGCTACTCGATCTCTACACGATCCGCGAGAACGCGGGACTCGACGACATCACGGTCGGAATCATGGGCGATCTGAAGTACGGACGGACGGTACACTCGCTGGCACACGCGCTCACGAACTTCGACGCCCGCCAGCATTTCATCAGTCCCGAGAGCTTGCGTCTGCCCCGCAACGTCCGGTACGACCTCCACGAGACGGGGGCACAGGTCCGCGAACACACCAGTCTCGACGAGGTGCTCCCGGAACTCGACGTGCTTTATGTCACCCGAATCCAGCGCGAGCGCTTCCCCGAGGAACGGGAGTACCGCGAAGTCGCCGGCGAGTACCGCATCGACAACGAGGTGCTCGCGGCCGCGACGGACGAGCTGACGGTGATGCACCCGCTCCCGCGCGTCGACGAGATCGCCCCGGAGGTCGACGAGACGGCGCGCGCGAACTACTTCGAGCAGGCCCACAACGGCGTTCCCGTTCGGATGGCACTGCTCGACCGACTGCTTGGAGACCGAGCATGACCGAGAAAGAACTTCGCGTCAGCAAGATCCGAAACGGCACCGTGATCGACCACGTCACCGCGGGGCAGGCGCTCAACGTCCTCGCCATCCTCGGCATCGACGGCAGCGGCGGCGAGAGCGTCAGCGTAGGCATGAACGTCCCCAGCGACAAACTGGGGCTGAAAGACGTGGTGAAAGTCGAGGGGCGGGAACTCAGCCAGTCGGAGGTGGACGTCCTCTCGCTGATCGCCCCGGAGGCGACGATCAACATCATCCGCGACTTCGAGGTGATCGAGAAAAATCGGGTGGAGCGAACCGACACCGTCACCGGCATCCTCGTCTGTCCGAATCACAACTGCATCACGAACGCTGACGAACCCGTTCGGACGGAGTTCGAAGTGCTCGACGACGGCGTCAGGTGTGCGTACTGCGACACCATCATCCGCGAGGGGGACGTGGCCGAGCATATCGACGCCCACGGATCGGGCGAAACCGCTTTGTGACCGGTGGTCCAACTGGTACCCATGTCAGGGAAGACGAAGTTCATCCTGGTGCTCGCACTGATCGCGATCGGCTACGTTCTCATGTCCGGCGACAAGGAGCCGGTGGAAGTCGACGTCGAGGAGTAGAGACGCCCTCCGACCGTCATTCTTAGGCGCCCCCACGCCCATCGACGGGTATGTACGGCGTCGTCACGCGCAACGTCGAGGAACTGGAGTGGTCGGTCTTCGACGCCGGCTTCTACGAGGTGAAAGACGTGACCGGCAGAGCCGCCGCCCCGGTCGCGGCCGGCGTCAACATGGTCTCGGCGTTCGGCGACAACGCCGCCGTCGGCGACGACCCCGACCTCGCCGCCGTCGACGCCAAGGGACACCTCGCCACGCGGGAGCGCCCCTACTTCGACTGGTCGTACGTCTGCCCGACCCACGACCGCTACCGAGAGGGGCTGCTGGAGATCGTCGACGACTGCGTCGCCGAGCGGGCCGACCTCCGTCTCGACGACGTCGGGTTCCCCCGGGACGGCTACTGTCGCTGCGAGCGCTGTGACCGCCGCTTCGCCGAGAGCGCGTTCGACGACCGGACCGACTGGCGGGCGTCGGTCGTCACCGACTTCGTCTCGACCGTCCGTGAGCGCGTGCCCGGCGATCTGTATCTCACCTGCTACCCCGATCCCTACCCCGGCCACCTCCGGGCCCGGAGCGGGGTCGACCTCGAGGCGCTCGCCCCGCTGGTCGAGGAGTTCGTCGTCCCCATCTACGACACCGCCTACGGGACGACGTACTGGCTGGAGACCATCGCGAAGGGGTTCGAGAGCCGACTGGCCGACGCGGACACCCGACTGGGGATCGAACTCTACGCCGTCGACGTCGACGTCGACGCCCTCGGTCACGCCACGGCGGTGGCGGAGACGTACGCCGACGCGGTCTACTTCGGCTACGACGCGAGCAACGCGGCGGCGACGATCCGCCGTCTCCGGGCCGACCAGCGAGAGGGCGTCTCCCACGGTGGGGGCGGAGACAACGCTTAGAGCGGTCCGTACGAGAGCGCCCAGATGACCACGAAACCGGCCGAGAACACGAGGACTGCAAACAGCGCGAGCACGTAGAGCATTCGCCCAGTCGACATAGCGGCGCTAAGGGAGGGAATCGTATAGCTCCGACGGTCGTCCGTTCTCTATAGGGAGCAGCAGCCCCGTTCGACCCCCAACCCGGTGAACCGTCTCGGGAGCTGTGCCGCATACCGGGCGCGTACGCGTCACGGGCAGAGCCGAAAGCGGAGCCGGCTCTCTCTCTCAGTTCAATCGAGTGTGACGCTGAGTCCGGTCTCGTGTCCGACGTTGTCAGTGACCGGACACCGTTCTTTGACGGCCGAAAGCCAAGCGTCGAGGTCAGCGTCGGCCGCCGTTTCGACCGAGAGCGATACGTCTAGTCCCTGCAAACCGGGACGGTCCTCGGAGTCTTTGCCCAGATACGTTGCGTAGTTCACATCCCCCTCGACCGTTGCTTCGAGTGACACGATGTCGATATCCATATCGCGGGCGACCATCGTCCCGGTCGAGTTGAGACAGCCCAGGACGGAGCCGAGGAGATACTCGACGGGATTCACGTCGTGTCCGACGACAAACTCCCCGTCGTCAGTCATCACCCGGGACCGGTGCGGACTGACACGCGAGGCACTGACTTCGTAGTGGGTTAGTTCGGAATCTCCCATACGGGTGTTTCTCTGTTGACGGCAGTATAGTTTGGGACCGACCCCCTTCAAGCGAACTACCGCTCTGTTCGACGAGATGGCTCTCTCAGCCGTCGAGGGCTTCAACGGAGTCGATACGCCGCCTCAAAACAGGTCGTCGAAGGCGTCGCCGCCGATACCTGGTCCCGCGGGGACGGTCACCGACCCCGCCTCGACGGGCGCCGGATCGGGAACCAGATCGGATTCGAGGACGTCGGCGGTCGCCAGCCCACAAGCGCGAACGCGCGAAACCGCGGCGGCGACGTGGACCGCCGCCGTCCGCGCCGGCGCGGCGTCGATGGTCGTGGTGACGACGGGGTCGGCACCCGATTCGAGCGCCCTCCGAGCGGCGGCGTCCGCGCGGGCGGGGCCGCCAAGCGACATCGGCTTCAGGACGAGTACGTCGGCCGCATCCGCCGCTAGCACGGCGTCGACCGGCGCCGACGCCAGCGTCTCGTCGAGAGCGATACCCACTCCCTGCTCCCGGAGTGTGGCGTGACCGTCGAGGTCGTCGGCCGCGAGTGGTTGTTCGAGATACGAGAGTTCGAGCGACGCGAAGGCGTCGACGGCCTCCCGGGCCGTCTCTCGATCCCACGCGCCGTTGGCGTCGGCCCGGAGAGTCAGGTCGGTGCCGACTGCTTCCCGGACCGCCCGCAGTCGCGCCACATCGCGGTCCAGATCACCGACGCCGACTTTCACTTTCAGGCAGTCGAAGCCAGCGTCGGCGGCGTCTTCGGCGGCGGCCACGGTCTCCGCGACGGTTGCGTCGCCGACGGTCGCGTTGACGGGGACGCGAGTGGCGGAGTCGTCACCGAGCACCGTCGCGAGCGGCCGCCCCGTGTGTCGCCCGAACGCGTCGAGGATGGCCGATTCGACGGCGTGACGTGCTGCAGGGGCGTCGTCGAGGGGAGCGGTGACGGTCGACGGCGCCGCGGCCAGCGGATCGCGGGGCGCCGCGGCCGCGGCGTCGAGAAGCGTCGCCGCGTCCGCGTCCGCGTCCGCCACCGCGTCGAGCGCCGCTCGACAGTCGTCGAGCGATTCGGTCCACCCCGGGAGCGGCGTCGCCTCGCCCACGCCGCGGACGCCGTCGCCCCCGTCCTCGACCTCGATCCGGAGAAGGTCGCCCTCGCGCCGGCGAATGGTGCCCGCAGCGGTGCCGAGCGGTCGCGCAAGGGGGAGCGAGAACGCCCGTCGGTCCATCGTCACAGCCCGACAGCGAGCCCCACGGCGAACAAGAGCCCGTGGGCCGCGAGCAGTTTCCCGGTGCGTTCGAGCGCAAGGTTGAGCGCCTCGCCCGAGGTCCGGGTACAGACGGTGCGGGCGACGGCGACTGCGAGCGGGAGCGTCAACAGCGGCAGGGTGACGGCGGCCGACGCCGGCCCGGCGATCCACAGCGCGACCGGCACGAGGTACGCGAGCGCGAGGAGGGCGACGTACTGGACGCGGCTCCAGCGGTAGCCGATCCGAACGGCGAGTGTCCGCTTTCCGGCCTCGGCGTCGGTCTCCATGTCGCGGACGTTGTTCACGACGAGGATGTTCGTCGAAAGAGCGGCGACGGGGAGGCTGGCGACGACGGCGATGGGCGGGAGCGCCCCCGGCGAGACGGTGAGTGGGAAGGGGTCGGCGAGGACGGCCGCGGCCTGGACGTAGTAGGTGCCGGTCACGGCGACGACACCGAAAAAGAGGAAAACGGCGACGTCGCCGAGGCCGTGGTAGCCGAGGGGGTAGGGACCGCCGGTGTACGCGAGGCCGGCGGCGACGGAGAGCAGGCCGACGATCAGGATTGGGAGCCCGCCGACGTAGACGAGCGTCGTGCCGACGAGGACGGCGGCAGCGAAGGTGAGGTAGGTGGCGCGTTTCACGGTTTCGGGGGCGATCAGCCCCGACTGCGTGACTCGGGTGAACCCCTCACGGTCCTCGGTGTCGGCGCCCTTGACGGCGTCGTAGTAGTCGTTGGCGAAGTTGGTGCCGATCTGGATGAGGGCGGCGCCGACGAACGCCGCGAGCGCGGCGAACGGATGTCCGACACCCGTCCCGACGGCGAGGCCGGTGCCGACGGCGACCGGGGCGGCCGCCGCCGGGAGCGTCTGGGGTCGCGCGGCCATCAGCCACGCTCTGGTGCGATCGATCTCCCTGGTCCGTGCGCTCATCGCGTAGGGCTCGGGGTTCCACGGCGTAAAGTGCCCCGATCCGCGGCCGGTCACCAGACGAACGCGAACAGGAGCCGAAAGGTGGCGTAGGCGCCGATCGTCGAGAGCAACGGCACCACGTTCTGCATCAAGACGACGCGGCCGGTCGTGTCGGGGTCGAACAGATCGGTGGCGCTCGGCGTCTCGGCGGGGTCCTCCTCGCCGATGTCCGGCGCCTCCTCGCCGGGTTCGTCGGTGGTCAGCGCCCCGACCGAGACGTTCGGGGACTTCTCGCCGCGCACCCCCTCCGAGACGGTGATCGACCGCGTCGCCCGTCCCCAGCCGAGACCGACGATGGACATGGTGGCGATGATGACGAAGGAGGCCGGGATGCCGATAGCCGAGAGGCCGATGACGATGGCCGAGGAGACGACGGCGACGACGATGGCGGCGGTGAGTGGGAGATCGGTGATGTCGTTGCCGAGGGTGTCGAGCGTCCGGCGCGCGATAGTGAGGGCGCCGACGGCGACGGAGCCACATCCGAGCAGGATCAGGAGATTCAGGTCGACGCCCGCGCCGTACAGCGGCGCGACCGCGTTGGCGATGTTCGAAGTGCCCGAGGAGAACGCCATCAGACAGCCGATGGAGATGACGACGACCGTCCCGACGACCTCGCGGCGGGTGGTGTTCGGGCCGCTCGTGGGCGTCGGGACGGCGCCGGAACGATCCAGCGTCAGGAGCGCTCCGTCGCTTTGCTCGATGGCGATCCAGCGGTTGATCGCCGGGTAGAAGTACCGCCCGATGACGCCCGAAACCCAGAAGCCGACGAGGGGGGCGACGATCCACCAGACGGCGATCTCCCCCATGACGGCCCAGTCGAGTTCGCCCGCGGCGACGCCGAGACCGGCGATGGCGCCGACGGCCGTCATCGACGTCGACGCCGGGACGCCCGCGTAGTTGCCGACGAAGAGTGCGCCCCCGATGAAAAAGAGGACGACGATGCTAGTCTCGATGGTGAAGACGCCGGGATCGGTCACCAGCTCCCGTCCCAGCGTGTTGACGACGCGACGGCCGATGGTCCACGCGCCGACGAAGAAGAACACGGACATGAGCGCGCCGGCGAAGAGCTTCGAGACGACGCCCGCGCCGACCGCCGGGCCGAACGCCGGGCCGGTGTTCGATCCGCCAATGTTGAACCCGACGAAGAGCGCGACGACGAAGCCGACGAGAAGGAGCGGTCCGATCATGCCCACTCGTCGTGAGCCGCCGGGGCCGTCGTTGCCACGCCGTTCATCGCTCCACCTCGTCGGCGTCGTCGGCGGCGTTCTCGTCGGTTTCGGTGTCGTCGGCGTCAGTCGTCAGTTCGCGCTGCATCTCGTCGATTTCGTCGGTTCTCGGCCGCCGGTCGACCCGCTGGTTCACCTGCTCCAACTGATCGATGATGTCGTTCATCTCGTCGGTGATTGTCCGCTCGACGTTCTCGGTCACCTCCTCGGTGACCGTCTGCTCGACCTGTTCGGTCACCTCTTCGGTCACTTCCTCGGTGACCGTCTGCTCGACGCTCTCGGTCACCTCTTCGGTCACTTCCTCGGTGAGCGTTTCCTCGACTTTCTCGGTCACCTCTTGGGTCATCCACTCGGGATCGAACCGCGCCATCTTCCACACGACGTGAATCGCGTACGAGACTAGCGCGCCGATACCGAACGCCACTCCGACACTCGTTCCCAGGGCGAGAATGAGAGCGACGGAGAGCAGGATGACCACTCCGTATGCCAGATCGACCAGAAAATCAACACGATTCGGATTCATCGATCACCACGTGTGTTGGATTTGTCGCCCGCACATATACCATCTCCTGTTCGGTCGTTCGCGGGGTCGTGGGGACGGGGGTGGCATCGCGCGTCGCGGGGGCACCATCGAGGATCTCGTCCCCGCCCACCGAGACTGCCGACGAGCAGCTACGACGGGGCCCGAAACGTCCCGTCAGTAGTGCCACGGCACGTCGGAGAAGTCCGGCTTCCGCCCGTCGAGGAACGCGTCCCGTCCCTCGCTCGCCTCGTCGGTCATGTACGCGAGGCGGGTCGCCTCGCCCGCGAACACCTGCTGGCCGACCATCCCGTCGTCAGCGAGGTTGAACGCGTACTTCAGCATCCGCATCGCCGTCGGGCTCTTGGCCGTCATCGTCGTCGCCCACTCCAGGGCGGTAGTCTCCAACTCCTCGTGGGGAACCGCCTCGTTCACCATGCCCATCTCCGCGGCCTCCGCGGCGTCGTACGTCTTCCCGAGGAAAAACACCTCGCGGGCTTTCTTCTGTCCCACTTGGCGGGCGAGGTAGGCGGAGCCAAAGCCACCGTCGAAGGAGGCCACGTCGGGGTCGGTCTGGAGGAACTTCGCGTGCTCCTCGCTCGCGAGCGTGAGGTCACAGATCACGTGCAGGGAGTGGCCGCCGCCGACCGCCCACCCGGGGACGACGGCGACGACTGGCTTCGGCATGAACCGGATCAGTCGCTGGACCTCGAGGATGTGGAGGCGGCCGACGGTTGGTGTCTCGGTCTCGAGTTCGGTGTCTCCCGTCTCGGCGCCGTCCGCGTCCGCCCCGCCCTCGTCGTCACGGTACTCGTACCCCGACTCCCCGCGGATGGCTTGATCGCCGCCCGCGGAGAAGGCCCACCCGCCGTCGTTCGGCGACGGGCCGTTGCCGGTCAACAGCACACAGCCCACGTCGGCCTGCTGGCGCGCGTGATCCAGCGCCGCGTAGAGTTCGTCGACGGTGCGGGGGCGGAAGGCGTTGCGCACCTCGGGGCGGTCGATGGCGATGCGAACGACAGGAACGTCCTCGGCGCGGTGGTAGGTCACGTCCTCGAACGCCTCGGTGACGGCCGTCCAGCGTTCGGGGTCGAAGATATCGGAAACCATACCGTGAGTCGGGTCGGCGGCGCGCAAAAAGGTGCAGGTCCGTCACGCCACGCCGTCCAGCCACTTCGCGACGGGACCGATGGGGCTGGTGAGCCACGAAACGGTTGCGACGACGGTCGCCACCAGCGCACCCAGCAGAATCGCCCCCCGAATCACCGTCGAGTACGCGAGGATGACGACCACGACGGCGCCAGTCGCGAGCCGCCGTTCCCGCGTCATGTCGTCGAGCGGATTGCCCGGCGATAGGCGATCGATGGTCCACGCGACCAGATAGACGACGGCGACGACGAAGACGCCGAACAGGACGTTGCCGGCGACCTCGAAGGCATACAGGAGGACGAGGAGTGCGACGACGGCAACCGGGAGCTGCCAGTTGCGAACCGTGGAGGGCATCGCTCCCGACTGGTTCTCTCGGAGCAATAAATCCCCGCTACTCGACCAGTTCCGCGACCGTCTCCTCGACCAGTCGCTCCCGCGTCCGCTGGCTGGCTTCCGCGTCGGTTCGTACGTCGATCACGTCCGTTCCGTCGCTCGCGACCGACGCGGCGTAGGCATCCCGGAACCCCTCGCGGTCCTCGACGACCGCGTAGTCGAGGCCGTAGAGGTCACCCGTCGGCTCGAAATCGAGGCCGTGGGGCGTCCGGAACGCCTCGGTAAAGGGCGGGTCGAAGGATTCGATGGGGAGGCGGTGGAAGATGCCGCCGCCGTCGTTGTCGATCAACACGATGGTCGCGTCGACGCCACACCGGAGCACGGAGAGCAGGCCGTTGCCGTCGTGGTGGTAGGCGAGGTCACCGATCACGAGCGTCAGGTGGTCGGTCGTCGCGCTCCCGGCGCCGAGTGCGGTGGAGACGACGCCGTCGATGCCCGACGCGCCGCGGTTGCCGAGGACGGTGTAGCCAGCCGGCTTCGGGCGGAGATACCGGTCGGCGTCCCGCACGGGGTTGGAGTTCGAGACGACGAGCGTCGACGGTTCGGGCGCGAGGTCGGCCACGTCGGCGACGACCGCCCCCTCGAAGTACCCCCCTGCGCCGTCGCCGGTCGCGTCTGCGACGACCGCGCGGTGGGTCCGATCCGCGCTCGCCCAGCGCTCGCGCCAAGCGGCGTCGACCCCCCCGTCTACCACCTCCGCGAGACGGGCGGCGAGACCGGCGGGGTCGGCGACGACGAGATCAGTCGCCGTGAACTCCGCCTCGCGCCACTCGCCCGCAGGGTCGACGACGAACTGCCGGGAGTCGACGCGGGCGAGATAGTTCCGCAGGCGCTTGGAGGTGGGCGAGGCGCCGATCCGAAAGACAACCTCGGGGGCGGCCCAGTCGTCGGTCACGCGCGGGTCGAGGTAGCCGTCGTAGCCGCCGACGGTCGTGGTGACGCGGGTGTGGCCGCCGAACCGCAGGCCCGAGAGTGGATCGGCGAGGATCGGAAAACCGGTGGCGTGGGCGAGGGCGGTCAGTGCTTGGGGGTCGACGCCCGGCGGATCGGCGGGGCCGGCGACGATGAGACCTCGCTCGACCGAGAGCGCCTCGGCCAGTCGACGGAGGTCGGCCCGGCCGAGACGCGGGACGCCGGCCGTCGTCGTCACGAACGGACGGTCGCCGGAACGGCCGGCGGCGGCGAGGGGGTCGAGGTCGGCGGGCACGTCGCCGGGCCGGGGCGTCGGTTCGAGCGGCTTCCGGAACGGGCAGTTGAGGTGGACCGGACCCGAGGGCGTGCCCGTCGCCGTCGCGAGCGCACGGGCAGCGGTCGTCCGGAGCGAGCGGAGTTTGCGCGCCTCCGCTTCGGGTTCGGGCAGGTCCGCGTACCAGCGGACCGCATCGCCGTACAGTTTCTCCTGGTCGACGGTCTGATTGGCGCCGCTGTCGCGGAGTTCGGGCGGGCGGTCGGCGGTGAGAAGGAGGAGGGGCACCCGGCCGCGGTCGGCCTCGACCACCGCCGGGTGGTAGTTCGCGGCTGCGGTTCCCGACGTACAGATCAGGGGCGTCACCTCGCCCGTCCGGCGGGCGCGGCCGAGCGCGAAGTAGGCGGCCGAGCGCTCGTCGAGCACCGAGAGGATCCGCAGGTCGTCGTGTTCCGCCGCCGCCGTGACCAGTGGCGTCGATCGACTGCCCGGGGAGGCAACGACACTCCCGACGCCGCCCCGGACGAGTTCGTCGAGCAACGCCCGTGCCCAGAGGACGTTACGGTTCGGCGCGCTCATCGCTCCAGTTCGTCGAGGATCGGCCGGTACTTGAGCTGTACCTCGTCCCACTCCCGGTCGGGGTCGGAGTCGGCGACGACGCCGACGCCGGCAAAGAGGCTGGTCTCGGTCCCGCGGGCGAGCGCCGAACGGATGGCGACGGCGAAGGTGCCGTTGCCGGCGGCGTCGATCCACCCGACGGGCGCGGCGTACCACCCTCGGTCGAACGGCTCCGTCTCGCGAATGGTCGCGAGCGCGCGCTCCGGGGGCAGCCCGCCAACGGCGGGCGTGGGATGGAGCGCCTCCACCAGATCGAGAACGTGCGTGTCGTCACCGAGCGTCGCGGTGATAGGGGTAAAGAGGTGCTGGACGGTCGCCAGCCGGCGGACGCGGCGCTGGCCGGCGGTGATCGTCGACGCGAACGGGGCGAGCTGTTCGCGGATCGTCTCCGCGACGAGTTCGTGTTCGTGGACGTTCTTCTCGTCGCCGAGCAGTTCCTCGCCCAGCCAGTCGTCCTCGGCGGGCGTGTCGCCGCGACCGGTCGTGCCCGCGAGCGCGTCCGTCGTGACCGTGCGCCCGTGCCGGCTGACCAGTCGCTCCGGCGTCGCACCGAAGAAGGCCGCCCCGTCGGCCGCGGGCTCGACGAGGAACCGATAGCAGTCGGGGTAGGTGTCGCCCAATCGCGCGAGTACGTCGGGCACCGAGAGCGGGCGGTCGAGCGTCACGTCGAGCGCCTGTGCGAGGACGACTTTCCGGAGGTCGCCGGCGCGGATCCGATCGATGGCGGCCTCGACGGAGTCACACCAGGCCTCGCGCGGCGTCGTGCGTGTCCGCGAGACGATCCGTGGCGGAGGCGTGTGGTCGGTATCGCGGTCGTCGAGCGCCTCGAAGCGGTCGCGTTCGGCGTCGAGGCGGTCCTCGACGCCGGCGGCGGTCGCATCGGGACCGACCGCGTTGACCGTCAGCCACGTGCCACGGTCGGTGTCGGTTACCTGCACTCGCGGGAGGACGAAGCGTGCGCCCGGAAACCCCGCCCAGGTGTCGTCCTCGGTCCCCTCGTCGTGAAAGGCGAAGCCGCCGAACAGGCGGGGACAGGCGGCCTCGGTGCCGGCGTGGACGTCGCCTGCGCGCAACACGCGGTCGATTCCCTCCTTGATCGCGTCGAACCGATTCCGCCCGTCGGCGGTGAGCGTCGCCGCGGCGCCCCCGGCGACGACCGTCGCTTCGTCCGGGGCGGTCCAGAACGTTCGTGGACCGGGGACGGCGTCGAGGGCTGCACGCAGCGAAGGGACCGACGCCCGGACCGATCGACTGACGAGGCGTGTCCCCGCCTCGTCACTTCGCGGGATACCCATTACGCGACCTCAGGGCGCCGCACCCTTTTACCTAACTATCGTACCGCTGCTCGCGCCACGGGTTCGCCTCGACGGAGTAGCCGCGGCGCTCCCAGAATCCCCGCTCGGGATCGGTCAGGAACTCGATGCCCGTCACCCACTTCGCGCCCTTGTAGGCGTACTTGTGGGGGGTGACGACGCGGACTGGGCCACCGTGATCCGAGGGGAGGGGGTCGCCGCCGAACTCGAAAGCCAGAAGCGTCTCGTCGCGACGACAGTCGTCGAGTGGCAGGTCGGTCGTGTAGTCGTCGGCCGCCGAGAACATGACGTGTTCCGCGTCCGCGTCGACGCCGACGTGGTCGGCGACGGCCGTGAACGGGACGCCGGTGAACTCGCAGTCGAACTTGCTCCAGCCGGTGACACAGTGAAAGTCCTGTCGCTGCGACTCGACTCCGAGTGCGGTAAACGCCTCCCAGTCGAACGTGGCCGGTGTCTCGACCGCGCCACTCACCGAGAGCGTCCACTCCTCGCGCTCGACGCGCGGGGCCGACCCCTTCGAGAGGACCGGAAACGACTCCGTACGGTGCTGGCCCGGTGGGAGACGCTCGTCACCGAACTCGTGGTAGACGTCCGTGACGTCCCTGTCCATACCGTGGGTGGCCGTTCGATCCACCTATGGCTGTCGGTCGGCTACACGATTCCCAAACTACAGTTCGTGTTGAATCGGAATTTACTCGATAGATCAAACGATCGATTGTCAAAAGACGAATCTCCCCCACAGAATTTAAATATCCCCCCTCCAAATCCTCGAACGACCAAATGCCGAACGTCGAAATAACGGTCCCGGAACACCTGGAGATGCAGATCGCCCAACTGATCGAACAGGGCGAGTTCGTCAACCGAGAGGAAGCGATCCAGGAACTGCTCTCGACGGGACTGCGTGCCTACAAGACGAGCGGACCGATCGAGGAAGAGGAACCGGGATTCGAGGACGAAGGGATGATGGGCCACGAGGACGAGTACGTCTTCTGACAGGATCGGCCGTCCGTCGGCGTCGACTCCCAGCGGGACCGATCAGTTCCGACGGCCGCAACCGGCAGTACGGGCACCCGTGGTGTGTCGTCGGGCCCGCGATCCGCCGTTTGGCTGTGCGAACCGGCCGCAATAATGCTTAACCGGGCTACGTCCGTAGGCACCCGTATGCACAAGGAGGAACTCCTCGAACTCCACGAGCAGATGGTGGCGATCATGAACTACTTCCGGAGCCAGGAATCCGTCGACGAGAGCATCTTCGAGCCGTACGAGTCCCTGAGCGTCGACCCCTCGCACGTCCACAAATCGAAAAGCGAACACAAACACGCGGTGTTCGTCCTCGGTAACGCGCTCGCGACGGCGATGAGCGAAGACGAGTTCTCCGACGCGGGGCGGGTCGGCAAGCGGATGGCCGAACTCGCCGAGGACGCCGAGAACAAACTCTGAGCGGCGACGCGTCTCCTCGACCCACCACCGTCCGATAGCCTCCGTGCCGCCCCGCGCCGCCGGTCCCCGTCGGATTCATTACCGCCGCCACGCCAACGGCAGGTATGCTCGGCCTCCCGGACGCGGCGACGCTCTTCCGACTGACGCTCCTCGTCGCCGTTCTCGCCGCTCTCGTGGTCGTCGTGGCTCTCGACCGCCCCCGTGGGCGCTGGGGGCGGCGCCTCCGGTCCCGGTTCGTCGGCGGCGTTCCGTGGGGGACGCTCGTCTCCATGGGACTGGTACTCGCGGTGTATCTGTTCGTCCAGAGCGGGTGGGATCACTGGCGCACGCCCGTCACCATCCCCTTCCGCGCGTGGTCGTACTTCTACCCGCTGGGGCTAGTGACGGCGTCGTTCTCCCACTCCGGAGCCAGTCACCTGATCGGCAACCTCGTCGGGACGGCCACCCTCGCCCCCATCGCCGAGTACGTGTGGGGCCACTACCCCCGTCGGCGCGGCGTCCAGACGTTCACGTCGCCGCTGACGAACCCGTACATCCGGGCCGTCGTCGTCTTCCCGGCCGCCGTCGTCGGCGTCGGCCTGTTCACCGCCCTCTTCGCGGTCGGTCCCGTCATCGGCTTCTCGGGCGTCGTCTTCGCCTTTGCCGGCTTCGCGCTGGTGCGGTACCCGATCGTGACGGTCGTCGCCGTCGCGGCCGGCAACGCCCTCCGGACGCTGTACAACGCACTCCAGCAGCCGACGGTAACCGCCAGCGCCGGGCCGTCGTACTCCTCGCCGTGGTGGGCCGACATCGCGATCCAGGGGCACGGGGTCGGACTCCTCGCCGGCCTCATCTTGGGGACGTGGCTCGTCCGCACCCGGGACCACGACCGTCCATCGGCAGCCCGGGTGGTTACGGGCGTCGCCCTGTTCGGCGTCGCCCAGTCGCTGTGGGCGATCTACTGGTTCCGTGGCGGCGAGACGTACGTGCTCTATCGCGCCGCGGGTCTCGCGCTCGTCGTCGCGCTCGCGACGCTAGTGGCGGCGACGGTAGCGGCGTCGGATCGGCCGCTGGTTCCGACGCCGGGGGATCCCGACGCCGTCCGCGCGGTCCCCCGCTGGCAGGTCGGCGCGACGGTACTCTTGCTCTGTGCGGCCGCCCTCGTCGGCCCCGCCGTCCCGGTAAACCTGTCGACGCCGGACGACGGCGACCTCCCCGGCGAGAGCGACCCGATCGAGGTGCGGGGCTACGAGGTGACGTACGCGGAGAACGTCCCCAACGGCATGGTGTCGGTCGTCGACGTGGAAGCGTTCGGCGAGACGACGCGAGTCAACACCTCGGGGGTGATCGTCCGGAATCGCGAGCGGGGCATCTGGATGACGGCCGTCTCGAAGGGGCGACTCGGGTTCACCGGGACGACGGGGGTTCGGGTCGGGGGCGTCGGCTGGCGGGAGACGGTTCGAGTCGAGCGGCGCGGCTGGAACGTCGTGGGCGGCGGCCCCGTCTACCGGGTGAACCTCGTCTACGGTGAGCGGAACGTGACGGCGTTTACCTCACCGCCGGTGCGGGCCGGCCCCGTGATCGGCGGACGCAACGTCTCCGTCGAAGGGGTGCCCGAGGGGTTCCGACTCAACGTTTCGGTGGGCAACCACTCGACCACGGGTCCGGTGCCGGCGACCAACGAGACGGCGTCGATCGGCGGACTGGAGTTCGTCAACGTGGACGGCCGGATCTACGCGGTCAACGGCGCGACCCGCGTTCGGATCGCCCAGGCCGAGACCTACGAGTGACGCGGCTCGGCATCCGTCAGCGCCGGCCGTCGCTGTCCGGGGGTTCGAAGCCCTGTTTCTGGGCGCGTTCGCAGGACGGACTCGGTGGCTCTCGATCCGGCGGGTCGCGGGCCGTCCGCGACGCTCGTCGAGAGTCCGATCGACGACCAGACGCTCGGTCACGTTCGCGCCGTCGCCGGCGTCGAACCCGACGAGGAAAACCCCCGCTTCGACGGGCGTCTCGACGGCCAGGGACGTGACGGCGACAAAGGGGCTGATCGACAGCAGTTTCGGCGCAACGTCACGCCGCGCACCCGACGAGGGGCGCCTCCAAGGTCCGGTCCCGAAGTGTCACGGTCGGCTCGTCGGTTGCCCGCCGCTGGGACATATTCGGCGGCCGGCCATCAACGGTCCGCCGCCCACTCGATTCGGAAGACCTCGGTGTCGATCTCGCGTCGGTCGGCGGCGTGGTGGTCGAACTGTCTGTCGAGGTCGAACTCCGCGGCGAAGGCGTGTGTGACCTCGCCAGCGTTGTCGGCGGCGAAGGCCTCGACGAACTCCTGGCTTCCGGCGTTGTGGACCGAGTAGGAGACGTCCGCGATCTCCGCGGCCGTAGCGAGGAAGGCGCGGTCGGCGTGTTCGTTGCCGGTCTGTGCGCCGAACGGCGGGTTCATGACGACCGTCGTGGGGCTGCCGGGAGACAGGGGCGCACGCGTCGCGTCGGCCTGCACCCAGTGGATCTCCGTCCGGGTGCCGACCCGCCGCCGGTTCTCGCGGGCGATCTCCAGGGCGTCGCGGTCGATCTCCACGCCGATCGCCCGCTCCGGTCCGCGGAGCGCGGCGCCGAGCGTGAACATCCCCGTTCCCGCGCCCAGGTCGACGACCGTTCGCCCCTCCACGTCGTCGTTCAGATCCGCGACGTGGACGACGTGGGCCGCCAACTCCGGCGGCGTCGGATACTGTTCGAGGGCGGCCTGCGGGTTCTCGAAGCCGGCGACGACCGCTAACTGTCCGGCGAGTCCGGCCTTGGTCGCCGTCATCGCGTCACCGCCCGGTCCCACCTCGTCCGTCCGTGCGCCGTTACGTTCGGCTCCGTGGGTGTCATCCTCGACGTGAAATATTTTCTAGTTATACTAAAGTCTTTGTGAATGCGTGATAGTAATTTCGCTCGTCACGCCGCACACGACCAGAGGCCGCGGCCCGCCTCGCGTGCCTCGCGTTCGAGTTCGGCGTAGCGGTCCCGTTCTCGGAACGACGAGTCGTAGAGTCGGGCGTGGCCGCGTTCGACGAGGGCGGCGTTGAACGATCGGCCGTCGACGACGACGTAGGCGAGGAGTCGGTCGTAGCCACCGCGGCGCCCAGCGGCGGCGTCGAAGCGGAGCCGAACCGCACTGTCTGCGAGGCGGTCGACGGCAAAGGCGCTCGCCCGTTCGCCGTACCGGCGGAGGCAGGACCGGCCAGCCGCCGTATCCGGCACGCCCTCGAACTCCGCGGGGTCGTTCTCGACGTGGACCTCGGGCGTGTCGACGCCGAGCAGTCGCACCGTGTCCTCGTGGCCGCCGGCGAGACGGACGTCCACCGTGTCGCCGTCGACGACGTCGGTCACGTGAGCGGTGGTCCCCCCGGCGGCGGTGGGCGTGGACGTCGACGTCCCCGAGTCGCCGTTCAGTCCGAGGCAGCCGGCGCTCACGGCGAGGACACACAGCGAGACCAACACGACGTCGCGTCGATGCACGGTTCGGCACTGGCGCGGGCGCGAGTTAAGCCTACTCGGTCACATCTCCGCCAGCGTCTCGATGCCGAGGAGACCGAGGCCGTTCTCGAACACCTGCGCGGTGGCGTCGGTCAGGACGAGTCGTTCCTCGCCGGCGGACTCCGAATCCAACACCCGGTTCTTGTGGTAGAAGGAGTTGAACACGTGTGCGAGTTCGAGGAGGTAGTGTGCGAGCGGCGCGGCGTCGTACCGCTCCTCGCACCGTTCGAGGACGAGCGGGTAGCGTCCGAGGTGGTAGATCAGGTCGTAGTCAGTGTCGTTGAACGCCCCGGGATCGACGTCCTCGATGTCGGGGACGCCGTCCGCCGAATCGAGGATGCTGTAGGCCCGGGTCGTCGCGTACTGGACGTACGGCCCGGTGTCACCCTCCAGCGACACGGCCTCGTCGATGTCGAAGGTGACGTCCTTGCTCCGATTGGCGCCCACCATGCCGTACTTGACCGTCGCGAGCGCGATCTTCCGTGCGATGGCGTCGATCTCCCCCTCACCGACGTCGCGCCCCTTCTCGCGGACGATGTCGCGGGCGCGCTCGTCGGCCGCGTCGAGCACCTCCCGTACCGTGACGATCTGTCCGCCGCGAGTCGACATGCTCCCCTCGGGCAGGCTGATCATGCCGTAGTCGATGTGTTCGAGATGGATCCCGTCGTAGCCCAGTTTCCGCGCCGCGACGAACAGCTGCTGGAAGTAGCGGTTCTGCTCGCTGGCGACGACGTACACGGACTGATCGGCGCCGAGCTCCCGCACCCGGTACTCGATAGTCGCTAGGTCACGCGTCCCGTAGACCGTCGAGCCGTCCGACTTGACGATGTAGAAGGCGTCGAAGGCGGCGTCCTCGACGGAGCCGGCCTCCTCCAGCATCTCGCGGGCCCGGTCGAGCGACGGCTCCACGTCGGCCGCCGCCGGGTCGCCGGCGTCGCCGTAGTCGTCGTCGTAGATGGGGACGAAGACCGAGCCGTCCGGGCCGCGCATGGCCACGTCCGACTCCAGTGCCTTCTCGACGACCCGGTCGGTCCATCCCTCCCGGGCGTAGAAGCTCTCCCCCAACCAGAGGTCGAAGTCGACGCCGAGTTCGGCGTAGATCCCCTCGAAGCGCTCGATGCTCGCCTCGCGGAACTGCTCCCACAGGTCGACGGCCTCGGACTCTCCCCGTTCGAGGCGCGTGAACCACGCCTTGCCGTCCTCGGTGTGGTAGCTCCGCTCGTCCTCGACTGCGGTCTCGAACCCGTCGGTCAGCGCGCCGAAGTCGGCGACGTCCGCTAACAGTCCGTCCCGCTGCTCGAACTGCTGGTACAGTTCGAGCAGATGGGCGATGGGGTCGGCCTCGAAGGCCGCCTCGTCGCCGAACTCGACGTACTCGTGGAGGAGGTTGCCGAACTGCGTCCCCCAGTCGCCGAGGTGGTTGTCGCGGGTCACGTCGTGACCTCGCTCCTCCAGGACGTTCATGAGCGCGTCGCTGAGGATGGTGTTCCGGAGGTGGCCGACGTGGAGCGGCTTGGCGATGTTCGGCGAGGAGACGTCGGCGACGATCCGGTCGGGATCGGCGCGTTCCCGCGACCCGTACGCCGCCCCTTCGGTACCGATCTCGCGCAGGGTCAGCCGGGCCATCGCCGCCGCGTCGAGGTGGTAGTTGATATGGCCGTTCTCGACGGTGACCTCCGCCACGCTCTCGGGGAGACCGTGCTCGCGGTGGCTCTCGGCGAGCGATTCCGCCACTGCCATCGGGTTCTCACCGGCCTCAGCCGCGATGGCGAAGGCGACGGCGGCGGAGAACTCCCCTTTCTCCTCGTCGTCGAACGCCTCCAGTTCCACGTCGGAGGCCCCGACGTCACGGTCGTACCCCGCCTCGTCGACCGCGGCGCGGAGGCCCTCGACGAGCCGGCGTCTCGTAGATGAGAGCATTCTTGCTCCGTCCTCGCCCCTACGCCCGCATAAACCTCACTACACGTGGGCGGGGGTCGTCGTCGCCGACTCGACGTCCGTCTCCCCACCTCGACGGCGCGTCGCGACTGCACGTCCGGGTCACGTGGCGCGCAGTTCTGACTGTCGATGACGCCGTCGCCGGCCGAATCCGCTATATCCGACTCCCGAAACGTCGGGCCTGCCCCGACCACGAGTGTGGGCCCCCCGATCCGGAGGAGCGATCGACGCCTCCCCGAATGGTGCACGATCGACCGTGTCGTTGTAGTGGCAAACAAAATACGTTCCACGTGGCGCCCGCTATCAATACATATATACGTCGCTCCGGCCAACCCCGAATCGTCAGTCCCGATAGGGTAGTGGACTATCCTCTTGGCTTCCGGAGCCAGGGACCGGCGTTCAAATCGCCGTCGGGACGTTTTCGCGGCCACAACACGGCGAGCAGCGCGACTCACCGGGCGGTGACGACCGACACCGGTTCGGGGGCGCCAGCGGGTGGAGTGCCTTTATCAGGGCGTCCGATCACACACAGGTACCGACAGCATGTCCCGCGAGCCCCTCCGCATCTCCGGCGACCGGACGGAACTCCCCATCGAACGGGGCTTCCCCATCGAGCGTATCAACGAGATTGCCGCGAAAGAGGGGCGGGCGAAGATGTACTACCGCCCCGTCTACACCATGCACAAATGGTGGGCGCGGCGGCTCGGCTGTGTCTTTCGATCGATCTGTCTCTACGCCCTGCTCGACGACCCCGAGGCGGTCGAGGTTCACGAACCCGGAGAGAACGGGACGCTCGGGGATTTCGGCGGCGGTCACAGCGACGTGGAACACCTCATCGAGAACGTCGACATGACCGACCCCGAGAGCCTCTGGGAACTGTATCCCAAGGACGTCCGTATCGCGGACAAGAAGATCCTCGACCCGTTCATGGGAGGGGGGACGTCGCTCGTGGAAGCCTCGCGGTTCGACGTCGAGGCGGACGGCTACGACCTGAATCCGGTGGCGTGGTTCGTCACGAAAAAGCAACTCGACGCCGGTGAGACCGACGTCGAAGCACTCGAAGCCGCTTTCGAACGGGTCGAGGCGGACGTCGCCGACGAGATTACGCAGTACTACCGCACGCCCTGTCCCAACGGCGCTTCCGCGTCCGGCGGCGCCGGCCACGGCGAGCACGACGCCGACGTGATGTACAACTTCTGGGTGAAGGAGGTCGACTGTGTCTCCTGCGGTCACGCGGCGCCGCTGTTCAAGGACTACCGGATCGCGAAGGGGCGATACGAGAACGACGAGAAGTACAACGTCCTCTGTCCGGACTGTAGCGAGGTGGTCCTCGTCGACGACTGGCGCTCCGAGTGTAGGTGTAGCGAGTGTTCCCACGAGTTCGTCCCCGAGGAGGGAACCGTCTCTCGCGGCAAGTACTCGTGTCCCGACTGCGGGCAGAAGTACGGCATCACCGACGCGATTCAGGAACAGGACGGCTACGACCTCCGACTGTACGCCGTCGAATACTACTGCCCGGAGTGTGACGAACAGGGACGACGGAAGAGCGCGGTGAAAGGGTACAAGGCGGCCGAGACGGCCGATAGGGAACTGTTCGATGAGGCTCGGCAAGAGTGGGAGGCGAGTGAGGGACTTCGGGCGTACGTGCCCGACGAAGCACTTCCGCCCGGACATATGATCTCCGAGAGGAACCCGGTCTTCGATCATGGCTATCAGGATTGGACGGATATGTTCAATTCGCGTCAATTACTCTGCCTCTCTACCCTGCTCAAAGCAATCGAAAAAGTCGATGATCGGAATTGTCGGGAGTTCCTCCTCCTCGCCTTCTCGGATATGCTGAGAACAAACACGATGATGACCTCGTACCAGTTCTCGGCCAACAAGTCCAATCACATCTTCAAGACGAATTCGTTCGATCCGCCGAATCAGCCGTGTGAAGGAAATATTTGGGGTTCCGAGTACGGAATGGGAACATTCGAGTCGATCTGGGAGATGATCGAGAGTGGCATCGAATATGCAGGTGCGCCCACCGAACGCTACGTCGCGGACGGAGAGGCAAAAAAGACACCTCCATTCGCCCAACCGATCGGCGAGAACACGACCGTCCACCAGGGCGACATGCGCCACATCGACGCCGACGGCGAGTACGACGCGGTCATCACCGATCCGCCCTACTACGACAACATCATCTACTCCGAGGTGTCCGACTTCTTCTACGTCTGGCAGAAGATTCTCCTCGAAGGCGAGTACGACGGCTTCGACCGGGCGAAGACACCACGCGCAGAGAGCATCGTCGCCAACCCGTATCTCGGGAAGGGCTCCGAGGAGTTCGAGTCCGAACTCCACGAGTCGTTCTCGGTCGTCCACCGGGCGCTGAAAGACGACGGCGTCCTCGCGTTCACCTACCACCACAGCGACTCCGAGTCGTGGGGCGAGTTGCTGGAGTCGCTCTGCGACGTCGGCTTCGAGGTGACGGCAACGTACCCGATTTCGGCGGACATGAACAAGTTCATCGGCGGCGAAGCCGTCTCGTTCGACATCATCATCGTCGCCCGACCCGCGGGCGACCGCGAACCGATTTCGTGGAACTCGCTCCGCCGGAACATCGTCCGCACGGCCAAACGGACTCACCAGCGCCTCACCGAGAACCGCGACCTCTCGGACGGCAACGTCGGCGTCATCGAGATGGGGCGGGCGTTCCACGAGTACTCGAAACACCACGGCAAAGTACGGCGTGACGGCGAGATCATGGACGCCAAGGAGGTCGTCAACGAGATTTACGGCATCATCCAACAGGGCAGCGACGCCGGCGAGATCGACGTCTTTCTCGACCTGTTGGAGATGGACGACCCCACGTACAGCGACCTGAACATGCTCACGCGGGGGACGAGCGCGAATCCCGACACGATGAAAGACGCGCTCCTCTACCGACTGGACGATGGCGAGTTCGTCCTGGGGACGTGGACGGACGAGAAACGCCTCGCGTACATCCAAGAGCGTGTCAACGGCGACAGCGACGACGGACTCACACCCCTCGACAAGGCACAGTTGCTCCGGTCACGGTACGAGCGCGGGAAATCCATCCAGAACTACCTCGACAAGTGGGGCGTCTCGGACGACCTTCGGGAACTCTGTGCGGAACTCGCGGCGGCGAGCGACGACGACGTCTACCGGCGCATCCTCGGTGGCGACCGAACGCTCGGGGACTACTGACGTCCGAGGCGCACGACTCGGACTGGTCGTCCGACGGGGGCAAGAGCGAGGGCGGCAGGGCCCACCGGTCGGCGGTCCCGGCGGCGACGCCGCGGCCGATCACTGGCGTTCGACCGGCAGTAAGGACTCCACGAACCACGATCTTCCGGTGGCGGCACGACCTAACGCGTCACAGTCGCTTCTCGTCCCGTCCGCAAACCACGAGCCGGACCGACGTGGCGGGACTCGAACGCCGGAGACTGTTTTCGGCCTCCGTCCCTCGGTTAGAGAACAGTCGTTCCGCTCGCTACGCCTGCGGTGGCGTGGTCGAGAGGTTCGGCACCCCTGTCGGTGGACGGAATCGGACGATAGCCGGCGGACTGGAACCCAGCGACCCCGGCGAAGCCGTGCAGGTGTACCGAAAGCGCCACCCGAAGTCGTCCCTTGATTCCGGTGCCTGCGCCGTTCGAACCGTTCACCGCTCGGACAGGCTCTCGATCGTCTCGTCGATGTCCGCGACCCGCGCCGCCTGTCGCTCGTTCGCGTCGGCGATTTCGCTCATCTGTTCGGAGAGGTCGTCCGCGTGTGTCGAGGCCTGGTCGACCATGGCGGCAATCTCCTCGCTGCTTGCAGCTTGGTCGTCGGTGGCGTCCGCGACTTCCTGGATACTTCGGGAGGTTTCGGCGGTCGCGTCGACGATGTCCGAAAACGCCCCCATCGACTCTTCGACCTGATCGATTCCGTTCTCGATGTGTTCGGTCGTCCGTTCGAGCGTCGCGATGGTCGCCGCGGCGTCGTCTTCGATCTGGTTCACCATCGTCTCGATATCGTCTGCGTGGGACTGGGACTCCTCGGCCAACTGCTTGACCTCGTCGGCGACGACAGCGAAGCCATCGCCCGCCTCCCCTGCCCGCGCGGCCTCGATAGACGCGTTCACCGCCAGAATGTTCGTCTGGTCGGCGATTTCGTCGATCACCTCGACGATCTCGTCGATCTCGCCGATTCGATCCTGAAGGTCGCCGATGTTGGCGACTGTCATCTCGGTCGACTCTTCGATCTCCTCCATCGCGCCGATGCTGTCCTCTGCCGCTTGGTATCCCTCCTCGGCGAGTGACTCGGCCCGCGTACTGGTCGTGTCGACCTGATCGGCAGTCGAGGCGATCTCCTCGATCGTGGCGCTGAGGTTGCTCACTTCCTCCGTAATCTCGGCCATCTGCTCTTGCTGTCTGTTCGACAGTGTATCCGCCTGACCCGCCGTGCGCGCCACCTCTGCCGACAGTTCCGTGAGGTCGTCGACCGTCGTTTCGACGCTCTCGACGACTCGTGTCTCCGCCTCGCGCCGTTCCTCGATCTCCCGGATCGTCTCCTGCATCTCCGCACCGAGATCGTTCACTTCGGTCACGAGCCCCAGCAGATCGTCTTCGAGAATGCTCTCCTCGGTGTCGAAGGTCGTGCGGGTGTCGAACTTCCCTGCGGCGTAGGCGTCGATGGTGGCCGCCAGTTCGTCGAACAGCCGTTCGATCTCCTCCTTGCGCCGGATGGACTCCGATCGATCCTGCACGAGTTCGACGACACCGGCCAGCTCTCCCTCTTCGTAGAGTGGCGCGGCGATGAACCACAGCGCCGTCTCGCCGAGTGTACTGGTGTCTTCGTACACCCGGCCACCCGCCGTGTCTAGCAGGGCGTACTCCTCCTCGGTTACCTCGACGTCGTCGTACACGCGGTGGGCGTCGTCCGGCTGTTCGAACACCTTCTCTGCGAGCGTCTTCTTCCCGGGTTCGTCGTACGCGTATCCTCCCAGATCACTGCGCCCGAGTACTTCCTCCCTGTCGAGACCGATGACGTCCTCCGTCTGCTCGTTCCAGGCGGCGACCGTCCCCTCAGCGTCGAGCATGAACATCGGCAGGTCGAGAGCATCGAGGAGGTGCGTCGAGTTGATTTCGCGTACCGATCCCGTCTCGGCTGTCGCCTCGCTCATGGGTTCGGCGTGGGCCAGCCCGGATAATGATCCATGGTGTCGTTACAAACGCGTGGGAACGACGCTTGGGGAGGGCACGGCACGGAGGTCCCTCGGGTAGCCGGGGCCAAGCGCCGGCGACGAACGAAGCGAGCGAGTGGGACTACGCCACGCTTGTCGAGTGAACGAAGTGAACGAAACGGACGGGGCGGGATTCGAACCACGGTCGGACGTGCTCGCTCACTCCGTTCGCTGCGCGCGACCTCCCTGGTTCGAATCTTCGGTAACCGTTTTCGACCTCGCTTCGCTCGGTCAGAAAACGGACGTGGCGGGATTCGAACCCGCGATCGAGAGGTTAGGAACCTCTCGCCCTATCCGCTAGGCCACACGCCCCGACGGGCGTAGACGGGACGCCGGTAAAAAGGTCGGTATCCCCGGTCGCAGGAATAGCGAATTTCGACGCGAACACCAGAGCTTATTCCTAGGGCGCAACGTAACGGATAACCATGGGAAATCGATCGACCGACACCGACCGACGTCGACTCCTCGCACTGATGGGCAGCGGCCTCACCACCGGACTGGCCGGCTGTAGTGGTGGAGGCGGTGGCGGTGACGGTGAGGATGCTACGGCCACCGCTACCGCCACTGCCACTGCCACTGCCACCGCCACCGAGACGGCGGCGTCGAACGGCGAGGACACCGTCCCCGCCGAGTACGAGACGGCGACGGCTATCGGCGGCTCCGAGCGCGATCCAAGCGCCCTCTCCCCGAAGTCCGCGGTGAACTACCAGGAGGAACCCAAGGACGGCCAGCAGTGTTCGAACTGTCAGTTCTACATCGAGGACAAGAACGGCGACGGGATGGGGGCGTGTACCCTCGTCGAAGGTAACATCGCCCCGGACGCCTACTGTGTGAGCTACGCCGAGTACCAGGGGTAACGGCGCGTCCCCTAGACGGCCACACCACACCAAGTAAATACGCCCCCGGCCAACGTCTCGTCGATGAACGCCGGGGAGACGCGAACGTGGCAGTTCGTGGCGGCCGTCTGTTCGATCCTCCTGATCGTCACGGCGGCCGGCGCGTTCGCCGTCGACCTCGGATCGGCACGTCCCGATCCGGTTCCGTACGGCGACACGGTCAAACTCGGCGTCGCCGCCGAAACCGAACGGATCGCCGAGGAGCGGGGCGGGACGATCCCCCGCGTCGAAATCTTCTACTCGCAGTACCGATACGTGGTCGGCTACTCGGGGGTCGCAGCGGCGATTTCTGCGCTCGACGAACCCGGGCGCGAACGACAGTTCGGCTACCCGCTCGCCGTCTACGCCTCCGACTACGCGGGTCGGTCGGCGGCGTGTTCGGACGGCACACTCTCTACTGCCACCAACCCCGACTGGGTGTCGGTGACGGAAGCGCGGTTCGTCGTCGGGAGTCGGGCGACCATCGCCGGCGACCCGGTCGTCGTCCCGTTCTCCGACGCGAGCGACGCCACGGCGTTCACCGAGCACTGTGGCGGTCGGGTCGTCGACTGGGAGGCGCTCCGCGGCGATCCTCCCGCCGCACCGAGCGCGACCGGCGTGGAGTCGGACGTCGACGACCGACGGGACCGCGCCGACCGACGCGTCGCCGAGGCCGACGCCCTCCTCGACCGCGAGGTGTCGGTGGTGGTCGGTCGCGACGCCCCGTCGGTCCGGGCAGCGGTGGACGCCGCACCGCCGAACACGACCGTCGTCGTGCCGCCGGGAACGTACGCCGAACGCGTCACGATCGAGAAGCCGCTGACCCTCCGCGGCCGGAACGCGACACTCGACGGCGGAGGCGAGGGAACGGTGATCGACGTTCGCGCGGACGGCGTGGCGGTGACCGGTGTCACCGTCCGCGGTGTCGGGGCGGCGACCCGCGCCGAGAACGCCTCGACGAGTGGCGACTGGGACGCGTCGATTCAGCAGGGGTACGGCGAGGGTGACGCGGGCGTGGCCGCGGTGAACGTCTCCGGCACCTACGTCCGGAACGTCTCGGTCCACACGCCGTCGAACGGGGTGTTGCTCCGGAACGTGCCGGGCGCCGTCGTCGCCGACCTCGACGTGTACGGCTCCGAGGAGTGGCTCGACGGGTTCATGGGCGTCATGGCCATGCACGAACCGGTCGTCGTTCAGGGATCGCGGATCGAGGGCGGCCGTGACGGCGTCTACCTCCACCGTGCGGCCGGGACCGTCGTCCGGAACAACACGTTCCTCGACCAGCGCTTCGGCGTCCACCTCATGTACACCTCCGGGACGCTGCTCGCGGACAACGTCGCCCGCGGGCAGGCGGGAAGCGGCGTGGTGATCATGACGCGGCCGACGGGGAACGCCGTGGTCGGCAACGACGTGCGCCACGCCGAGGGCGGCATCTTCGTCGGCGGGTCCCGCAGTTACGTCGCCGACAACGTCGTCGTCGATACCGGTCGCGGGATGGTGACCTACGCCACGCAGTCGCGGTACGAAGGCAACGTTCTCTACGGGAACGGCGCTGGCTTCGTCGCGTCGACGCTCGTCCCCTCGAACCGCGTCGTCGCGAACGACTTCGTGGCCAACGACCGCCACGCCACCGCCGGCCCGGGCCCGCTCCGGATCTACACCGAGGACGGCCGCGGCAACTACTGGGACGGCGCCTACGACGTGCGCCTCGGCGCGGACGCCTCGCCGACGCTCGACCGCGCGTACTCGCCGACCGACGAACTCGACCGCCGCCTCCACCGGACCGACGCGGCGGTGACGCTGAGTGCTTCGCCGACCGTTCGTGGACTGCGGACGTTCCGCGGGACGACACCCGGATTCCGGCGGGCCAGTATCGTCGACCTCGCGCCGCTCCGGCGACCGGCGAACCCCGAACTGCTCGCTCAGGCGCGCAACGAGACGGCCGTCGAGGGGCGTGAGGACGAGTGACCGACGCGTACGTACGTGGGACAGGCGTGACACGAACCTTCGGAGACGTGACCGCACTCGCCGACGTTTCCGTCGAGATTCCGGGCGGGACCGTCGTCGCGCTGATCGGCCCGAACGGGTCGGGCAAGACGACGCTGCTGCGGATCCTCGCCGGCCTCCTCTCGCCGACCGACGGGGAGGTACACTACGAGGGACCGTCGGCGACACGGCCGCTCGGCTACCTCCCACAGGAACCCTCGTTCCGACCGGGGTACACGACCGCCGAGACGGCGGCGTTCTACGCGCGCCTCGCGGACGACGACCCGAGCGAACTGCTCGAACGGGTCGGACTCGGCACCGTGCCGGACCGTCCCGTCGAGGCGCTCTCGGGAGGGATGACGCGACTGCTCGGCATCGCACAGGCGCTGGCCGGCGAGCCGCCGGTGCTCGCGCTCGACGAACCGGCAAGCGGGCTGGATCCGGTGATGAGCGGACGGGTGTTCGACATCGTCGAGGCACTCGCCGCCGACGGCCACGCCGTCGTCGTCACGTCACACGACCTCCCGCTCGTCGAGCGAGCCGCGGACCGCATCGTCGTCCTCGACCGTGGGTCGGTCGTCGCGGCCGACACGCCCGCCGCTCTCCGGGAACGGACGGGTGGACCGCTCCACGAAACGTTCGCAAGCCTCGTCGACGCCGGCGACGACGTGGCGGTTCGGACGGAGACGAATCGATGACGGGGCGACTCGACGCGTTCTGGACCGTGTTCGCCCGCGAGATCCGTGGCGCGGCCCGGAACCGGACGTACGCCCTCCTGGCGCTCGCGCTCGGACTCGTCGTCTTCGGTCTCGCGGGAACGGGGAACGGCCCGTCGTCGGGCTACGTCCCGACGGTCGTCGACGTGTTGCTGGTCGTCGAGGTCGTCGTCCCCGCGGTCGCCTTTGCGGTCGGCTACCGGTCGATCACCGACGACGCCGTCCGCGGGACGCTCGACGTCCTCGCCACCTATCCCCTCCCGCCGTGGGTGTACGTGGCTGGCGTCTACGCCGGTCGTGCTGTCGCGCTCCTGTCGGTCGTGTTGGTCCCCCTCTCGATCCTGGGAGTGGTCGTCGCCGCGAGCGCCGCGCCAGACACGATGGTGTTCGCCACGCACCGCGGCGTCGACTCGCCGCTTCTGTTCGTCCGCTTTGTGACGCTCACGGCGGCGTTTGCGCTTACGGCACTCGCCATCGCCGTCGCCGTCTCTGCGCTCGCCGACTCGCGCCGGCGGGCCATCCTCCTCGCGCTCGTCGGGTTGCTGATCGTCGTCGTCGGTGCCGACGTCACCGTCCTGCGGGCGATCACGGGTGGACTCGTCGACGTCGACGTCGACCTCGGGACGATTCTCGGCCTGTCACCGTCGAGCGCCTACCGTGGGCTGGTGTTCGAGACGGTACTCTACGTCGCCTTTGCCGAGCGCGGAGAGTTCGTCTCGGTCCCGGTCGCGGCCGCCGGCCTCCTCGGCTGGAGCGTCTCCGCCCTCCTCGTCGCGACCCTGGCGGTGCGGGGTCGCCGGGCGTAGCTCGCCGGTTTCCCGCCGCGCTAGTCGTCCGCGCTGGTGGCGCCGTAGAGGCCGTCGTCGGCGAGTCGAACGAACCGGTCGACGAGCCGATCGGCGATGGAGGGAGAAATCTCCCGGAGAAATCGTTCGGTCTCCTCGGGACGGGCGAGGGTCACCTCGACGCGCCCGCCAGTGCCACGACTCGTCTCGACGACGCCGGCGTCCGAGAGCGAGTCGAGCTGCCAGGAGACCGTACTCCGTGCGAGGTCGAGACGCTCGGCTAGCTCCGCCGCCGGGAGCACCCCCGCCTCGAGCAGGAGCACGAGAATGTCACGGGTCGTCTCCCGTCGGTAGAGCGCGAGCACCCGCCGTTCCCAGGGGTCGTACTCGGGAGTGAAGTAGTGCGTCCGCCCCCGGATTCGTTCGGCGACAACCTCGTCGTTACGGCCGAGCCGGTGGAGGTGATACTGCGCCTGCCCGGTCGCGATGTCGAGGTTCCGCGCGAGCGCGTTGAAGTGCACACCCGGATTGCTCCGGACGTGTTCGTGTACCCGTCGGCGAACGTCGGTCATACGCCATAGTATTGTACTACAATAACAATATCAATGTGCCGATTCCCGGAAGCTGGGAACGGGATCAGTTCCGGGCGACGAGTTCCCGGGAAATCTCCTCGGCAGCGACGACGTCGCCACCGTACGTCGAGGCGAACTCCGCAGCCGCGTCGTCGTCGCCGAAGGGGACGATGGCCGGCCCCATCGCGCCCTCGACGTCCGAGCCGGCCACCACGTCCAGATCCTCGGTGGCGGCGAAGTCCTCGGCGGCCAGATGCGCCGAGATGACTCGTGCGCCACCCTCCTGACGAACCTCGTAGTCGACGGTTGCGTAGTCGGTCAGATACGTCACCCGCGGCTGCCAGTCGCGCGCCTCCATCGCGAACCGATGCCGGAAGGTACAGACCGTGCTACAGAAGCGGGCGGGCGGGTCGTGTCCCTCCGGACTGTTGTCGCGATAGTAGGTCTGCCCGGCCGGACCCGGGTGCTGGTTGATCACCATGCCACACTGGTCGCAGTTCAGCGGCTCGGTCAGGCCGATCGGTGCGGGTCGGTCCGTCGATCCCAGACAGCCGGCGAGACCGACTGCGGCCGCCGCACCGAGCAGCACTCGACGGCGCGACGCTCCGCGACGCGTACGTCGGTTCACGGTCACGGATACGTGCCTGCGACGCTTAGCTGTCGTGGTGCGGCCGTCGAACCGACGCGACGCCGTGGCTCCGGTTTCTCGGGAGTCAAAAGACGAGTCGGTCGCACGCACCCGGCGGCGACTACTCCTCCTCGGCGACGAACGCGACGGTGCACTCGGCGTTCAGCAGGACCAACTGGGAGACGCTCCCCATCAGGGCCTTGCCGATCGGTGTCTGCTTGTGTGGACCGAGAACGATGTAGCTGGTGGCGCGCTCCTCGGACTCGCTGAGGATGCGCGGCGCCGGATCACCGAGCGCTCCCGCCGCGGTGGCGTCCGCCGGATCGTCGAGGGCCAGTCGGATGGCGTTGTGAGCCACCTCTTCCGCCTCCTCGAGGGTTTCCGTCTCGGGGAGGACGTGCAACACTACCAGCTCCTCGTCGAACGCCTGGGCGAGTTCGTAGCCACGCTGTACCACGTCGGTGCTCTCCGCATCGTCGACCGCAGCCAGGATTGACATGGCATACCTCTGTCGTATCGGAGTTTAGATAAACGTTGGTGATAATTATCAATTATATAGAACGAATTTCCGCCCCCGCGTGTCGCTCCCCCCGTCCGAACGTCACCATCCGTGACACCGATCCGAACCAGTATCAAATATCCTACTAGTAGTCGAACTCGTTCCGGGTCCGATACTGGTGGCGTCGCCCATCGGCCTGAAGCTTTTTCGTCCCCGGGTGTGACCTTCGAGCCGTGACTCCGGTGTTGCTCGTCGAACTGAACCGTGGGGAGTTGCACGACGTCGAAGCACCGGCGTCGTTCGCGACTGACGAGCCGTTCTCGGTCGAACTCCGTAACCACGGCGAGGCCGTCCACGTCCACGTTCGGGCCGACGACGACCTGGCCGCGGCCGCCCGGGTCGACGTCGACGGCAACCTCTTCGTCGAACGCGAGACGACCCAGTCGGTGCCAGTCGGCGTGGGGCCAGTCGACGAACCCGTCACCGGACTGCTCGAAATCGCGACCGGCTACGGTTCGGAGACGCGGACGGTCGAAGTGACGGTCGAACCCCCGGACGTCGACGATCCAGTCGACGTCGACGAGACGCTCTCCCGCCCCCCGGAACCGGTCTCCGAGAGCGACACGACCCCACTCGGCGAGCGCATCGCGGGCGTCCTCCCCGGACGAAGCGCCGCGCCCGTCGTCCTCCTCGGACTCGTCGCCCTCGGCGTCGCCGCCGCCGTCGCGAACGCCGTCCGAGACCCCGCCGTTCTGGTCGGTGCGGGCGTCGTCGTCGGGGCGGTACTCGTCGCGCTCGTCGTCGTCTTTCGCTGAACCGGCCGAGAACCCGCCGCTACTCCCCGGCGAGGTGGCCCGGGATCCACTCGCCCTCGAACTCCTCGTGGAGGTAGGGCGTCGCGTTCTCGCCGGAGTAGGTGGCGACGAGCTGTCCGTCACCCTCCAGATAGTACTTGTAAGTGGTGAGTCCGTCGAGGCCGACGGGGCCGCGGGCGTGGATCTTGCCCGTGCTGATGCCGACTTCGGCGCCGAGGCCGTAGCGGTAGCCGTCGGCGAAGCGCGTCGAGGCGTTGTGGAAGACGCTCGCGGCGTCGACGCTCCGCATGAACGTGCTCGCGCGGTCCGCGTCCTCGGTCAGGATGGATTCGGTGTGTTTCGAGCCGTGGGCGTTGACGTGATCGACGGCCGCGTCCAGCGAGTCGACGACCCTAATCGAGAGTTCGAGGTCGCCGTACTCCGTCTCCCAGTCCTGGTCGGTCGCGGGGTCGATGTCGACCACCTCGCGGGTCGCCGCGTCGCCGCGGAGGGTGACCCCCGCCTCCTCGTAGCGGTCGATCATCCCGGGCAGGAAGTCGGCGGCCACGGACTCGTGGATCAGCAGGGTCTCGACGGCGTTACAGACCGCCGGATACTGCACCTTCGCGTCGAAGGCGACGTCCTCGGCCATCCCGAGGTCGGCGTCTCGGTCGACGAAGACGTGACAGATTCCCTCCGTGTGGCCGAGGACGGGAATCTTGGTGTTGTCCTGGATGTAGCTGACGAACTCGGAACTCCCGCGGGGCATGAGGAGGTCGATGGAGTCGTCCATCTCCAGCATCGTGTTGACGTCCTCGCGGGCTTCGATCAGCTGCGCCCACCCGTCGGGCACGTCGCCCGTCGCCTCTCGGATGATCTCGTAGAGGACGCGGTTCGAGTGGCTGGCCTCGCTCCCGCCTTTCAGGATGACCGCGTTGCCCGACTTCAGACTCAGCGCCGCAATCTGGACGAGCGCGTCCGGCCGCGATTCGAAGACGGTGCCGATGACGCCGATGGGGACGCCCACCTTGTAGAGTTCGAGGCCGTCGTCGAGGCGGCGCGCCGAGAGCGTCCGTCCGAGAGGATCCTCCTGTTCGGCGACACTCCGAACCATCGCTGCGATGTCTTCCAGTTTCGACGCCGAGAGCTTCAGGCGATCGACGAGTGCCTGGCTGTACTCGCCGGCCGCCAACAACTCTTCGCCCTCCGCGACGTCCCGCTCGTTGGCCTCGAGGATGCGCTCCTCGTTTGCCTCGACGGCGTCGGCGACGGCGTGGAGCGCGCCGCTCCGCGTCTCGTCGTCGAGTTTCGCCAGCTCCAGCGCGGCGGTCTGTGCCTCGGCGACCTTCCGTTCGGTGGCTTGCTCAGTCATCGATGACCCCGTTCACGGGGACGAATAGCGTCCCCACGGATTTGCCAGTAGCGATTCGTTCCAGCACGTCCGGTTCGGCCGACCCGGCGATGATCGCCGGGATGCCGTGTTCGCTCGCGTCGCGGGCACCCTGCACCTTCGTCTGGATGCCGCCGAATCCGACGCCGTCGCTCGAACTGCCGGCGATGAGGTCCTGTACGTAGCCGTAGTTGCGCCCGACGGCCTCGATGCGCTCGGCTCCGGGATCGCGCTTCGGGTTCCCGGTGTAGATTCCGTCGACGTCGGTGAGCGTCACCAGTAGATCCACCTCGACGCCGATGGCGACCGACGACGAGAGCATGTCGTTGTCGCCGATCCGAATCTCCTCCGTCGCGACGGCGTCGTTCTCGTTGATGATGGGGACGATATTCCAGTCCAAGAGCGTCTCGACCGTGTTCCGGAAGTTGGTGAACCGTTCGGAGCTCTCTAGGTCGTGTTCGGTCAGGAGGATCTGAGCGACCGTTCGCCCGTAGCGCTCGAAGCTCTCCGTGTACCGCCGCATGAGGTGGCTCTGTCCCACCGTCGAGAGCGCCTGTGACTCCTCGACGGTCTCGTCGGGGTAGCCCACGCGGCCCTTGCCGGCGCCGATGGCCCCGGAGGAGACGAGGATGACCTCAGTTCCCCGCGAGAGCAGGTCCTCGACGTCGTCGACGAGCTTGTCGAGTTTGGCGTCGTCGAGGTTGGAGTCGTCGTCGGTCAGCGAGTTGGTGCCGGCCTTCACGACGACGCGCTCGGCGTCGGCCGCGAGCCGACGCGCCCGTTCGATCTCCTCGGGCGTGACCGCTTCGGTCTCACTCATCGTCGAACCCGCCAGCGAGTTCCCTGGAGCGCTCCGCGGCGGCACCCAGTGTCTCCTCGATGACCGACTCGACGTCGCTGTCTCGAAGGACCGCCATTCCCTCGATGGTCGTACCGCCCTCCGAACAGACCGCGTCGATCAACGCCTCGGTGTCCGCCTCGGACTGGATGACGGTTTCGGCGGCACCCTTGAACGTCTGGGCGGCGAGCGTCGCCGCGGCGTCGGGATCCAGTCCCTCGGCGACCGCCGCCTCCCGCATCGCCTGGATGAGGTAGTAGACGAATGCCGGGCCGCTCCCGTTCAGCGCCGTCGCCACGTCCATCCGGCTCTCGTCGATTGCGACCCACTCGCCGAGGTCGTCGAGGAGGCCGGCCACCGTCTCGTCTTCCTCGTCCCACGCCACGGCGGCAGCCATCTCGCCCAACTCCGCGGCGAGGTTCGGCATGATTCGGACGACCGCTGCGTCGGTGTGGGACTGGACGAACGACCGCGGGACGCCCGCGGCGATGGTGACGAGCGTCGCGTCCCCCGGCAGATCGAGATCCGCCAGTACCGCGGCGACGGCCTCCGGCTTGACGGCGACGAACACCACGTCCGACGCGGCCGCCGCTCCGATGTCGGTCGTCGTCTCCGCGCAGTACGGCTCGACCGCTTCGAGGGCGCTCGTGTCCAGATCACACGCCGTCACCCTGTGGCTGCCGGTCCGGGCGAGTCCCCGCACGAGGGCGCTGCCCATGTGACCGCATCCGATGACGCTAACGTCAGTCATTCGTACGTCCATTAGACGGGGACTCCGATATACGGGCTTTGATTCCCGCCAGATACGCCCGGGAGCGCACCCGGCCGATTCCTACCACCGGACGATCCCCACCGAAAACGACACGCGCTGACACGCACGCCGGGTCTGCCACGGAGATCCAACACGACCGTCGCGGTCACCGGCCGGAGCGAGGGACCGAAGCGCGCGACCATCGAAGCCGGCGACACCGAGTTCGTCGTCGAGGCGACGCCGACGCCGCTCGAACTCCTGCTGGGGTCGCTCGCGGCCTGTATCAACGTCGTCGGCCACTCCGCCGCCGAGGAACGCGACGTCGGCCACACGCTGGAAGAGTGAGTGGCCGATGTCGGGAATCACTGTCCCGTCGCCGGGATTTATCAGCGAGACGGACGGAGGTGTGGAACGTGTCGCTCCCAACTGCCGACCGTGGAACGACCCGACCGTAGCGATGGCCTCCGACCGCCGTCAGCTGTTCGTGTCGCCGCGAGCGCGGCGACGGACGCTGGTTCGCCTGTTCGTCGTGGTCGTCCTCGTCGCCGGGCTGACGGTGCTGCTACGTCGGCAGGTGGCGTTTCTGACCGACGCAGACACCGCCCGCGCGTACGTCCGCGGCTTCGGCGTCTGGGCGCCACTGGCGCTGATCGTCCTCCAGACACTCCAGGTCGTGCTCGCACCGGTTCCCGGCCAGGTGCTGGCCGTCGTCGCCGGCTACCTCTTCGGCCCCTGGTGGGGGACGTTCTACAACATGGTCGGCATCACCCTCGGCAGCACGACCGCGTTCTGGCTGTCCCGCCGATTCGGCCGATCTTACGTCGAGGGGGTGATCGACGACGACGCGCTAGCGACGTTCGACACGTTCGTCGAGCGCCGCGGCCTCGTCAGCCTCTTCGTCCTGTTTCTGCTCCCCGGCCTCCCGGACGACGCGCTCTGTTTCGTCGGGGGACTGACGACGATTCCGCTCCGACGGCTCGTCGTCGTCGCCGTCGTCGGCCGTGCGCCCGCGTTCTTCCTCGCCAACGTCTTCGGTGACCTGCTCGCGGCCGGCGACACCGTGGCCGCCGTCGGCCTCTTCGTCCTTATCACCGGACTCTCTATTCTCGGATACTACAACCGGGATCGAATCCCGCAGCTACTGGACGGCCGATTCCGATGAGCGATAGCGGGTCGATCCGACCCGAAGCGTCCGCGGGGACCGGACGTACGACGGTGATGCGTCGCGTTCGAGGGGACGGCCCCCCGGGCGATAACTGTAATCCGAACGGCAATTCTGCAATATAGTTTATGTTTTCGGGTGGCGATCGATCCCGCCTCTCGGCGCCGGGCGGAGCCGTTTCTACAGATATTAATGCCTCGGCACGGAACTGCCGCCGATGACGCTGTCCGTGACCAACACGCTGACGGGCGAGCGAGAGGCGTTCGAGCCGGGTGGCGAGGAAGTGCTGCTGTACGTCTGTGGGCTGACGGTCTCGGACGACGCCCACCTCGGCCACGCGCGGGTGTGGACCCACGCCGACGTGATGCACCGGTGGCTCACACACCTCGGTTACGACGTGCGCCACGTCGAGAACTTCACCGACGTCAACGAGAAGATCGTCGCACGCGTCGGCGAAGACGACCTCGGCGAGTCGGAACTCGAGGTCGCCGAGGGGTTCATCGCCTCGATTATCGAAGACATGCGCGGGCTGAACCTGAAGCGCGCGGCGGTGTATCCACGAGTGTCCGAGCACGTCCCCGAGATCGTCGACCTCGTCCAGCGACTGATCGATCGCGGCTACGCCTACGAGACGAACGGCTCCGTCTACTTCGACGTGACCGCGTTCGACGACTACGGCAAGCTCTCGAACCAGACGGTCGACGAGATGGAGTCCCAGGGCGATCCAGCGGAGCGCTCGGAGAAGCGCCACCCCGCCGACTTCGCACTCTGGAAGGCCGACGGCGTCGCCCCGTCCGACGTCGCCGAACACCGGCAGGACGACCGGCCACTCGGCGACGAACCGCCATCCGGCGAGACCTGGGACTCCCCGTGGGGGGAGGGGCGCCCCGGCTGGCACGTCGAGTGTTCCGCCATGAGCACGACCCATCTCGGCGACACCATCGACATCCACGTCGGCGGCCACGACCTGGTCTTCCCCCATCACGAGAACGAAATCGCCCAGACCGAGGCGGCGACGGGCCAGCAGTTCGCCCGCTACTGGCTCCACACCGGTCTGCTGGAGACCGCCGGCGAGAAGATGAGTTCCAGTCTCGGCAACTACTTCTACGTCGCCGACGCGCTGGAGGAGTTCGGTCCGAACGTCATCCGCACGTTCTATCTCTCGACCAACTACGGCTCAAAACAGACCTACGGCGAGGCGGCGATGGCCGAGGCCGAGGAACGCTGGGAGCGCCTCGAACGCGCCCACGAGGCGGCCGTCGACGCCTGCGACAGCGTCGACGCCCGGACGAAAGTCACCGACGACGACCTCCGGGCGGCCGTCGACGAGGCCCGCGAGGAGTTCGTCACCGCCATGAACGACGACTTCGGCGTGCGCGAGGCGACGGCCGCCCTGCTGGAACTGTCGACGGCCGTCAACCGTCACGTCGACGAGCGCGACGCCTACGACTACGCTGGCCTCCGGCGGGCGGTGGAGACGTTCGAAGAGTTCGCCGAAGGCGTCCTCGGTCTGGACTTCGGCGGGGAGCGCCGCGGTGAGGCGAGACTGGCCGACGATCTGATCGAACTCGTCCTCGACGTACGCGAAGCCGAGCGCGAGGCGGGCAACTACGACCGCGCCGACGACCTCCGTGACGATCTGGAAGCCCTGGGCGTCACGGTCGAGGACGGATCCGAGGGACCGACCTACCGGTACTGACTGGACGTTCGATCCGATCCGATCCGATCCGATCCGATCCGATCCGATCCGATCCGATCGTTCGTGTGACTCGTGGGCCACCGGACGCTCGAACCGAACGAACTCCCGGTTCTAGTTGAACCGTCTCGTCGCCGAGAGGGGACGGAAGTCGGGCTGTATACACGGCGTACGGGCCGCACTGGCTTCTCCCACGGCTGAAGCCGCGGGCTTTCGCGCTGGTCCCGTCACAACACGTTCAGACGGCGACCGAGGGCCGTTGCTACGTGTCGTCGATGAACTCGATGCCCGTGATTTCGAACCGGGCACCACCCTGGTCCGCGCCGACTACCGAGACGTCCCAGCCGTGAGCGCCGACAATGGAACGAACGACCGAGAGCCCGTACCCCGTGCCGTCCTCGCGGGTCGTATATCCGTGGTCGAACACCCGGTTCCGATCGTCCTCGGGGATACCAGGGCCGTCGTCTTCGACGTAGAAGCCACCGCTGAGCGGTCCGATCCGGACAGTGACGTCGTCGCCGCCGTGGTCGGCGCTGTTCCGAAGGAGGTTCTCGAACACTTGCACCAGTCGGTCGGGGTCGGCCATCACGTTCGGAACCGACACGTATCGGAGCGTCGCAGTCTCGGGAAGCGCTCCCCCACTGGCGACTTCGAGAACCCGACCGATGTCGGTTGGTTCAGGATGCTCGACCACCTGTCCCTGTCGGGCCACACGGAGTAAGTCCTCGACGAGTCGTTCCATCCGGTCGGTCGTCTTCTCGATTACCTCGACGTGTTTCTCGTCGCCGGTCCGCTTGTACTGCTTCAGATGGCCGCTGAGGACGTTGAGCGGGTTTCGAAGGTCGTGGCTGAGGATGTCGGTGAACTCCTTCAGCCGGTCGTTCTGGCGTTCGAGCATCCGTTCGTACTGTTTGCGCGTGGTCGTGTCCCGAACGATGACGGCGTAGCCGTCGAACTTTCCCTTCGACAGCGGCGAGAGCGTGCACGTTCCCCAGAACACCGACCCGTCGGCTCGTTCGTGCCAGTTGTCGATTTCGGTCGAGTCGACCTTCGCCTCGGCGAGTAGGTCTTCGACGGGCGGGGGCTCTCCCTGTTTCTCGGCAAAGAGGACATCCAGTCGGCGACCGACCGCGTCCCCGGTGTCGTGGCCGTAGAATTGCTTGGCCGTCTCGGGCCACATCGAGATCCGCCCCTCGGTGTCGAGCGTGAACAGTGCGTGATCGGTGACCCCCTCGAGTAGTTGCTGATATGCGTCTCCCGCTACGGCATCGTTCATACCAAATGTTAGCTACAGTACTATAAAATGACATTCAAATTGTATATTTCTATTCTTTTGATTAATCGAGTTACGAGTTCGTGGATCGGGCCACCGCACGGTTGCGAGCCCACGGATCGATTCGTCCAGCGATTTAGCGGGATAGGACAAGCATCGGCAGGTCGTTTCGTCCACGCCCCAGCCATCACCCCGCCCGTCTCTCCCACTGGGGAGTTCGGCGGAACCGGAAGCCACAGTTTGCTGGAACGGATCCTGTCGGTATGGTCGACGCCCACCTCCGGGGTGTGCTCTGTGTCTTCCTCGGATCCACGCTCGGTGTCGTTCTCGGTACGCTGTTCGTCCCGGACCCCACGGGAGCGCTCGCCGGCGGCCTCGGCTTCGTATCTGCTGTCGTGGCTAGCGCGTTGCTCTACCGGTCCGACTGGTTGGGTGGGCGGTAGCGACCTCGGCGACGGCCCCGTCGAGTCGCTCCGACTCAGCCGGCGGATCACGGCGAGCTATCGGACGAAGCACCTCTTAAACGGCGTGAACGTGGCCGGAAACGTGATCCGTTTCCGCGTCCCCGAACGCTCCCGTCTCTCGACACCCGTGGCCCCGGTCTTGCGGTCGGTGGCGGTGAACGGCTCTCGGTCGTCCGGGCTGGCGCCTACACACCGAGCCATCCGGCCATACCGATCGTCGTCGGTCGAGGCCGCACGACCCGCCGGCACGCGGCCACGACTACCCCGATCGGTCCATCCGGGCACACAGCGAGGTGTCGGGCAGGCCGACCGTGTCGTTCGGATGCAGCGTCTCGACGATCACGTCCCCGGCGTGAGTAATCAGGACGCCGAGGGCCCACCACGCCGGATCGGCCGTCCCAGGGGGCGACCAGTCGTGTGTGGCGCGGTCGCCGTCGGCCACGTCGGCCGAGAGCGAAAACTCCCCGGCCGTGCGAGTCACCCCCGGTTGCACGGTCAGGGGGAGCGAGGTTCGATACCCCCGTTCCAGCACAACCTCGCCGTCGGCGTCCGTGATACGGATCCCGACCTCGTGGCCGCCTCGGTCCGTCCGCTCGTAGTTCGGCGGCGTCTCGAAGTCGTAGATCTGAAACCGGGCCGGCGCTCCATCGTCCCCCCGGTCGTCGGGGTCGGTGACGACCGGCGCCGCACACCGGTAGGCGTTGAACGGAATCCGGCGGTGGACGCCCTCCCCGACGAAGTGGGCGACGCTGGCGGCGTTTCGTCGCGCCCGACTCGGTGACCCATCCGGATCGTAGTAGTGGGCGTTGCCACGACACGTCGACAGCAGGTAGTAGCCGTCGGCCGTGGCGTACACGACGGAGACGGCCGTGGATTCGAGGCAGATGTCGGTGGCGGGACGGGACGTCCCGAACCCGTCGACGAGTTCGTTGTAGACGTAGCGCCGTTCGTACGTCTCGACGAACGAGCGCGCGGCCGCCTCGGTCGGGACGTCGTCCGGCCTCGGCAGCGGCTTCTCCTCCGTGAGCGTCCTCGTGTCCGGCGGCACCGTCGACTCGGGCGTGGGGGTCACGTCCAGTCTCGACCCGGGGTCGGTCGAACATCCGGCCAGCGCTCCGGCCCCACACGTCACCGCTGCGAGGACGTCACGACGCCTCATCGTCACCACGGACGGGGACGCCGTGCGCACGGTCGAACGGTTCGGAGGGCATGGGGACCGTTGGAGGACGAGACACTCAAGCCTCTCGGACTCGGCACGTCACGCCGTGGCCGCGCCGGGCGCCACCGGGGGCTTCGGGGCGCCGCTGGCCCCACACGCCACGAGCGACACCGTCAATTGGGCCGGGATCGTTCGGACGAACAGCGGATGTCCCCCGTCACAGACGCCGAACTCGCGGATCGACGGACGAGACACGTCGCCGTGGTCGGCGGCGGCATCGTGTACTCGGTTCTGGTCCTCTCGTGGCTGTTCTCGGCGGGCGTCTCGGTCTCGGGTCGTGGCATCGCGGCGGTCGTCGCGGTGGGATACGCGTGGCTCGGGATGTTTCTGACGGCCGCCGTGCCCCTGTACCTGTTCGGGCGTCTCTCGCTTCTCTCCCCGCCGCTCGTGACCCTCTGGATACTGGGGAATACGGTGTACCAGTGGCTGTACGGCGCACATCTACACCCACTCTCGTCGTATCTCACGGTCTGGCCCCTGCTGCTGGGTGTCACACTACTGATCTCGATTGGTGAACTGCTACTCAGAGTCGCTCTCGATCGCACTACTGGGCGATTCGGGCTTCGCCCGGTCTTCTGATCGCCGGTGTTCGGCGGCCGGCGTGCCGACGGCCCCGCGTGGCGCTCCGGAGACTCGCCCACGGGGAGCCGATGGCGACGAGAGCAGTCCGGGGTGGCGTGCCGACGGGGAGCGCGTGAACAGGGGAGATTGACAGTGTGGATTCCGACGATGGGAATCGGTTCGAGAGCACACGCGCGTCATCGGGGCGGCACGCGACCGGACGGGCACCGCTAGCGTCTCCGTTCACGGCAATGTTTTGGTGCGACTCTCGAACGGGGACCCACTCGCACCGGTGACCGTCACCGATCCGAGACATCCGCCACCCCGGAACGGGTCTCGCGATCGGTTCGCGGCCGACCGTATCAGTCCCCGGCCCGCTCGATGGCGAACAGTCGCTCGTTGTTCGCCGCATAGAGGAGGTCGTCCCCCGCGACGACCGTCCCGACGACGCTGTTCGTCTCGACCTGCCACCGGAGTTCGCCGCCGCGGGAGAGCGCGTACACGTTGTTGTCGTTCGATCCGGCGTACACCGTGTCGCCGGCCGGGGCCGGCTGGTAGACGGTGCTGTTCCCGTCGGTGAACGACCAGCGTTCGGTGCCGTCGGTCCGGTCGAGCGCGACGAGCGTTCCGTGTTCCCGCCCGCTGCAGCCGAGATACACCGCGTCGCCGTCGACGACCGGACGGGTCCCGCGTTTCGGCGACGGTGTGTCTGCCGTCCACCGAACCGAGCCGTCCGCGCGGTTCAGCGCGACCAGTCGGCCCGACCGGCCCGGTTCGAGTGACGTTGCGACGTAGACAGTGTCGCCGACGACGGCTGGACTCCGCGTCTCGGTGTCGGTTCGGTACTGCCACCGACGCTCGCCGTCGGCGTCGAACGCGGAGACGGCGCCGTCGACGCGGTTGGTGAAGACGACGCCATCCGGCGTCGCCGTGGGCGTGGTGAGGCGTTCGCCGCCGGTCGAGACACGCCAGTCGACGTCGCCGCTGGCGGCGTCGATAGCGAGCAGGTCGTCGGCGTTGGCGTACACCCGTCGGTCGCCGACGCCGACGCCCGCTCGCAGGGGCGACCCGACGAACCAGGCGTTCTCGCCGTCCGACCGCCGGAACGCACGGAGGCCGTCACAGCCGGGAACGTAGACTCGCCGGCCGTCGACGGCGATGTCGCTGCCGAGACAGAGCCGCTGGTCGAAGTCGCTCTCGCTGTACTCGACCGTCCACTTCGTCTGTCCGTCCGTCGGCGACAGCGCGTGGAGTGTGAGTCGATCCATGATGTAGAGCGTCTCGCCGGCGAGGAGCGGGCGGCCACGGATACGCTCGCGCCAGCGGATCCGGTCGGACGACGGACCGGAGCTACCGATACAACCGGCACCGACGCCGGCGAGGAGGGCACAGACGGACTGGAGGGTGGTTCTGCGGGAGGGCATTGTCGTGGGATGTCAGGCAAGGCTGGTTGATCGTGGCTCGACCAGTCGGGGAGAGTGTGGCGTGTGCAGCATGGGTCTCACGCCCTGGCTTCGGCGGTGTCGAGTCGGTCGCGAGTCGTCGTGTCGGCGCTGGCTTCGGCTTCCGTCCCGTCGTCGGACTCGCCGACGGGAGTCGTCACCGCCGTCGCGCTGTCCGCTCGGGACCCGTCGTCCCACGCGGCATCGGTGATCGGCATGGGCACCAGTGGCTGTCGACACATTTCAACGTATCTCACTGTGTCTTCGGGAGCAACTCGTGTCACATCCGGTACGATCACTGGGGACGGCCGGACAGCGAAGCGCCGGTCGGCGGGAGCTCCCCTGCCGGATCCGGCCATACGTCCGCTCACGCCGTCACCGCATACCAGAGAAACAGGGCCCCGAACAGCCCGAACAGCGCCCCGGCGTAGAGTGCGACGAGACGCCCGCCTCCCGGCGGAAGGGCGACCCACAGGGCAGGGCCGACGGCGAGGAGGCCGATTCCGAAGCCGAGCACGATCCACCGCTCCGTCGCTCCGAGCGCCGTCTCGGCTGGCGCCGGCGTGTTGGGCGATCGCTCCAACAGGGCCGTGATCGGCTCCGTGCAGTCGGTGGGCACGACGAGCAGTCGCGGTGCGTTCGGGTTTCCCCGGGCGTACGAGAGCCAGTAGACCGCGAACGGACCGGCGGTGACGGTGCGATGGCCCCGAACCGCGTCGAGCGGAACCGCCGTCCCGTCGACGACGAGCGTCTCGGCCGCCACGTCGACGGCACCGGTCGTCGGGAAGTGGGCGGCGAGAACCAGCGGGACACAACTCGCGACGAACACCGCGAGCGGTGCCCCGGCGTGCAGCCGGGCACTCCCGAGAAGCAAGAGCGCACCGAGGACGCTCCCGCCCGCGAGCCAGCGCAGCGAGTAGCGACACCATAACGGCTCGCCGACGTCGCTCGCGAGAAGCGCCGGGACGTACCGGCGACTGAGGAGGCCGAGGATCGCGAGCACGAACAGTCCGAGCGCCCGTATGACGTTTCCCGACAGGAGGGCGGCGATCACGAGCCATCCCAGGAGCGCGACGACGAGGACGGCGAAGCCGCCGAGAACACACGCCGGGACGTACCTCAGTGTCCGAAGGAGAGGAACGTCGTCGACGTCGAGGCGCCAGTCGACCGTCGTGTCCGTCGGGGTCGAACGAGAGGTCACCACGGCGTGCGAGGCGGGCGAACGGCGCGGGTGCCGGCGCCGGGGCCGATCCGGGACGATCCGATCGGCGGGGTGACCGGGCGGCGTGTCGGTGTCACTGCGACCCCTCGGGAGCCGTTCGGCGGCGGGCTGACGACATGGGCGTGGGCACGCTCCGGCGGGCAATAAATCCCGGCAGAGCGCCCCCCGGTGGTGTCGTCGGAACCGCCTACAGCCGGTGCCCGCAGGCACAGTTCCCGATGCAGTACGTGGTGCCCGCTCCCTCCACGGCGACGTCGATTCCGAGCGTCGCCGCGGTCCCCAGCGCGTCGGCCGCGGCGTCGGTCCGCGGGCGCACCCGGCCGGCCGTTGCCCCGTACGGGTCCGAGCCGACCGAGATGGTCTCGACGACTTCGCCGGCGGCGTGGTCGATCACTTTCACCTCGTCGGCAGTCTGAACGGGGACGTAGAGTTTCGTCCGATCCGGCCCCCACGTCCCGACGAACGCCGATCCGCCGAGGTCGATCCGGTCGGTAACCTCGGCGGCCGCGAGGTCGACGACGGTAACGTCGTTCGTGTCCGGGGTGAACACGTATCCGACCGCGGAGTCCGGGCCGATCTCACTCGTCAACGGCTGTTCGCCGAGACCGTCCTCGGTCGTCAGGCGGGCGACCTCCACCGGATTCGCCGGATCGCCGATATCCCAGACGCTCTCGGTTCCCGTCTCCCCACCGCTGTTCTCGACGAGCAGCGTCTCGCCGTCTCGAGCGGCGGTGTTCATCCACGGCTGAACGGCGTCGGCGTCGGCGTCGGCCGTGGGGTCGAGAGAGATCTGGTTCGCGATTTCGAACGACTCGACGTCGATGACGGTGAGCGTATCGCCGAAGATATCGGGGACGTAGGCGTACCGGCCGTCCGGGTGGATCGTCACGTCGCACGGTCCCGGCCCCCGACGCTCGCCGCGACCGCCCTCGGACGTGCGGTCGATTTCGGCCGTCACGTCGCCGAACGTCTCCGATCCGGGATCGGCGTCGATCCGATACTGCCTGTGGGCCGGCTCTCTGGCGCTGACGATCAGATGCGAGCCGTCCGGCGTCACTTCCTGCCAGTTCGCACCGGAGCCCGTCTCGACGGCGGCTGCGTCCGAGAGCGAGGCGGCGGTGACGGCCCTGACCCCGTCGTCGACGTTGAGCCACATGACGGACTCCTCGGTCGTGAGTCGATCGACGGTGTACTGGTTCGAGGGGAACGACGACGTAACTCCCAAGAAGGCAGTCGTCACCAGCTCGTCGGCCGCGGCGTCGATGACGCTGACGGTTCTGTCACCGGTGTTGAATACGAACACCGTCGCCGGACCGCTCCCGCCGTCGTCCACTCCCGCGTCGCCGTCGGACGACCCCGCACAGCCGGCCGTCGCGACCATTCCGGCCGCGGCCGATCCGGCGAGGAGTCGACGACGGGAGATGCGCCCCGAGTCGCTCCTCGTCTCGCGCTCACCCCCACGGTTCGGATAGAGCAGCTCGTCTCCGGGCGTGTCGCTCATCGTCGGTGATAGCGCAGCGGCACGCATAGGTACTCGGGTGTTCTCCCGAGGCCCCACTGCCACCGCCAAGTCGCCGGTGGGAACGTACGCGCTCCGCCACCGTCCCTGCGGAATGCGGGGCACTGGTCGGCCGCCCGCCGACACGCTCGCGGGCCGAACGGAAGGTGGTCGACGCGAAGCGTGACGCGTTCGGGACGGTCGTCCGACGGGGCGGGAACATCCCGGCGGCGCCGACACGCATCCCGTCGACCGGAGTGACTACCGTCGTGGGGCCACAGCGGCGGGCGCACGCTCTCACCTCATTCGTCCACGAACAGGCTCTGGACCGTCGGCATGTCCCAACCTAGAGTGACTGCGACCAATCGCACCGCGACGGTCACCGCCGCACACGCGATAGCGGCGCCACCGTCGACTCCCCCGACGCTGTCGACGATCCAGTAGGCGACCCCACCCAACACTGCACAGCTCGCGTAAAAGTCGTCGAACAGGATGAACGGGGAGCGATCCAGGAGGATATCCGCGAACGCACCACCGCCGACCGCGTTGATGGTCGCGATAGCGACGATTCCGAACGCCGAGACGTCCGCCGCGGTTGCGACTATCGCACCGGTCGTGGCGAAGGCGGCTAGCCCGACGGCGTCCGAGACGATAGTGATCAGGTGCTCGTCCGGGGATCTCAACCCGACGCTCAGCACGACCGCCAGCCCGACCCCGACCAGTCCCAAGCTGATCTCGATCGGTGACCGGAGTGCCAGCGGCACTCGATTCACGAGGAGGTCGCGCGTGACCCCGCCGGCGAACGCCGTTGCCAAGCCGACGACCATGATTCCGAACAGGTCGAACTCCTCGCGGATCGCTTTGGCCGACCCGACGAGTGCAAACGCGACCAACCCGGTCGTGTTCATGACCGCAAACGGGTCGCCGAACAACACCGAAACGAGCGTCCGAGTCACTGGCGTCACGTACGTGGATCGCCGTATTGAGTGCTACGTATCGCCGCACTCGACTGGGGCCCTCGCCGCTCGGACCGCACACACCGATTAGCCGGATCCCAGCCACCTGAACACGTCCGCTCTGTGGTCAAGTAACGTCCCGAGATGGTCGGCCTCGGTGGTTTCCATCGATCCGCCGGCGGCGTTGATGAACGCTCGAACGGGCGCGAGTGGTGTATTGTCGTCCCGAGTACCGTGCCAGGCGTGGGTGGGAGCCGACAGCCGGTTCGGGTCGAGCGCCGTCGTCGCGAACGACCGATTCTCGCGCTCGACGGCCCGCGTGTCCTGTCGAAGCGCCTCGTGGAAGTCCTCGGCGACTGCCCGCGCAGTCGGCGCCGATACGGGCCGGTCGGTGTACTGCGTGACGATGGTCCCAGGTCCGGCAGCGGTCGCGAGGGCGCTGGCTGCCCGAAAGAGCAGCCGCACCGCGAGAGGGATCTTCGAGAGCGTCGCGAGCCCGGTTTCGGCCGGTGGGATCACACTGCTGACGAGTCCGAGACGACTCGCCCACTCGCTGGTCGCGGCTGCAACAGCGAAGGGACCGCCCCCCGAAAAGCCAAGCAGTGCGGCCCGGTCGATCGACATCGCGTCGAGAAGTTCCGTCAGATCGTCCTGCCAGTCCCACCACGTCCAGTCGCTTGGCGGCGGCGACGAGCGACCGTATCCGGGACGGTCCGGAACGATGAGTCGGACTCCTTCGGCAGCCGCGGCGTCGGAGAGCAGTCCCGCGAACAACCGCGATCCGGGGGTTCCGTGGTGGGCGACGACGGGGACTCCATCGGGGGCGCCGCTGCAGGTGTAGGCGAGCGTTCGGCCGTCGGCGAGGACGTACGTGTCGATCGAGCGGGTCATCGTCGAGAACTTCTCGGCAGGCCCTAACAGTGTGGAGGGATTCGATCGGAAGGTCGGCCACGTCTCGTGCGGTCCTGCATTACGTCCGGGAACGCGACTCGCCGCGATCGCGCTCACGGGCGGCACGGTTCTGCCCCTTCGGAATCCGATAGTTTGTCAGTGCCGTGCTGGATACGGAATACCCCTCCCGCACGGAACCGCTGCCAGAACGAGATACGCAACCCGGTCAGTACGGGACGCGAACCGTCCCGCTTACTCCGCCATTCGGGTGTAGAAAGCAGCACCGATAACGGCACCAATCATGATTCCGCCACCCCATCGAACAACGCTCCCATACGAGAGCAGTGGCAGCGCAACGAGTGAGACGAACGCCAGCGATAGGCGGACGAATTCGGAACCTTCGACGGCGATATACACCGCTCCAGCGATTACGAGGCCGATTCCCAGCGCAGCGAGGAGTGAACCGAGCCCGAACGAATCCCGAAATGTGAAGCCGATAACGGCAAACAAGAGGCCGATAAGGACGACACTCGACTCGGGAAGTGAGCGAGTACTGCTGTTCTTTTGGAGGGCGTCCATGGAGTCCAACTCGAACCTGAAATCACTTAAACGTCCGTCGCTCAGTACGTATGCGTACCGAACGGTCGATTCAGCGCTACGTCTCCGCTGGATTTCACCAGGGCCTTCAAGACGAACCGAGGGCTGTCTGGCTTGCGGTCGCTCGACTGCTGATCCGCGGAACGTACGCGCTCTCACGCGTCCGGTGACCGCCTCAGTATCGGGCGAGATAGTCAGCTATTTGTCGAATTCTGTCACCACAGCCCTTCGTTCGAGACGGTTGCCGTCACCGTCGCGAACACACGTCCACTCGTCGGCGTGGTCGGCCCCGGTACGGACTCGGGATCTTCCGACGTTTCGATCACGGCTGTCGATCCGACTGTCGTCGGCCCTCAACCCTCGGTCGGGATCGGACTCGTGACGTTCGGCTTCGGTCTCGGAGGCCCCTATCGTGAGCGCCTAGCTGCGTTCGACGAGGGCTCCTACTTCGAACTCGGATGGACGGACGAGCCACCGTCGGATGAATCGATCGAGCCGATCGGGTCCGTGACCGATATGCGCACTGTAGTCAGCACGCCCGGTGAACACTATCACCGATCGAGCGTGTTCAGGGACACGAGGTTATTTCCGCTGCGGCCGCGTCTGATTGGGCGACGACCACCCATGCCATACACGCTCGAGATCAGCGACGACCTCAAGGAACGCCTAGACGGCCACCTCGAAGAGGACGAGACCCACGAGGAGTTCATCGCGGAACTGGTCTCGATGTACGAGACCGAGGGCACGTTCCTGCAGGAAGGCTACTCCGAGTGATGCTGTCGGCTGTGAGTCGACGTTTAGCGTCAGCGTGACGCGGCGGCGCCGGAGCCCCTACTCCCCGCGAGCGGTCTCCCAGCCGCCGGCGTCGACGAGTTCGAAGAGCGCGCCCCAGTTCTCGTCGTCGTCGCTCTCGGGAAGCTGATCGCGGAGTTGCTGGAAATCCGATCCCGGTACCTGCGCGCGGACGAGGTCGACGATCACCTGCGCGTGATACGCGGCGTCGGACGGATCGGCGTTCTCGATATCACTCACGCGGTCGACGAACGCCTGCCAGTCGAAGCGCTGTCCGTGGTCGTCGACGGCGCCAGTCAAATACCAGCGAATCTCCATCGGGAGCGACGCCGCGAGGTCCTCGGCGGCGCCCGCGGGGATCCGCCGGCCGAGCGTCGACAGCGTGGCACGGATCGCTCGGACCGTCTCGCCGGTGCCGGGGAGTTCGAGGCGATGCTGGACCGTGCCGGTGAATTCGTCGAAATCCATACTACTGAACTGTTGGCAATGTATCATCAACCGCACTGGCCGTTCCTACAGCGTGGGAACGACCGTGTCAGCGATTCTCCCGGTCGTCGAGCGTGAGCACCGGACGGTCGCTGAGACGGACGACGCGTTCGGTGACGCTCCCGAGCAGGTACCGATCGAACCCCGTCCGACCGTGGGTCCCCATCACGACGAGGTCGACGCCCTCCGCCTCGGCGTAGTCGGTGATCGCCCGGTACGGCGTCCCGCTCAACACCGACGCACGAACGGTCGACACGTCCGCACGCTCGGCACGGTCGACGACCGAGTCGAGGGCGTCCCGCCCCGCCCGCCGGAGTTCGTCTAGAACCGCGCCCGACCCGTCGGTGGGGAGGACGCCGACGTCGACGACGTGGACAACGTGGAGCGCTGCGCCGGTCGCAGTCGCCAGGTCGACGGCGTGTGCGGCCGCGGCCTCGGAGCAGTCGCTGCCGTCGGTCGGCACGAGAATCGCGTCGAGTTCGTCGTCGACGACGGTGTCCTCGTGGACGGTGACGACCGGTACCGGCGACTCACGGAGCGTCCGCTCCGCGACGCTTCCCAGGACGAACCGGTCGAGGCCGGTCCGCCCGTGAGTCCCCATCACGAGACAGTCGGCATCGCGATCGGCGGCGACGTCGAGGATGCCACGATGGATCGGTCCCTCGCCGTCGACGACTGCCGTCGTGACGGCGACGTCGGCCGCCGTCGCGCGCTCGGCGACGACCGCCGTCGCCCGCTGCCCCCGTTCGTCGTCAGCCGATTCGCGGACGTACAGCGCGTGAACGTCGGCACCGAACCGCCGGGCAAGGTCGACTGCCGCGTCGGCCGCGGCCGTCGCCACGTCGCTGCCGTCGGTCGGCACGAGGATGGTATCGTACATGGTCGGTAGGTCCCCACTCGGGCGGAGCGGTGATAAAGCGACCCGCCGCTTCCACAGACCGGTCCCCGGCGAGTGCGGGACCACAACCTATATGATGGCGTAAATATAATGAAAGACTATAAAAAATACGGGTGGCTGCCCGCTGTGTGACGAGGCGGTCGACGGGCCGGAGGAGTTGCGGATCCACCTGATGGTCGACCACCGGAAGAGCGCGGTCATCGACGAGTACGTCGAGGGTGTCGGTCGATCGGCCGTGGCGCCGTTCTGATCGTTGAATTCGGGTCGACGGCTACACCGATCACCGGCCGGGCTGGTACTCGCCGAACTCGTCGCGGAGGACGTTCGAAATCTCTCCGACGGTCGCGTACGCCTTGACGGCGTCGACGATGAGCGGGAGCAAGTTGTCGTCGCTGCGGGCGGTCTCGCGGAGCGCGGCGAGGGCGGCGTCGACGGACTCGTCGTCGCGTTCGGCCCGGACGGTCTCGAGGTGGTCGATCTGTCGGCGTTCGTCCTCCTCGGTCACCTCCTCTAGATCCACCTCGGGTTCCTCTTCGACTTGGTACTCGTTGACGCCGACGATGATCCGTTCGCCCTCCTCGATCTCCTGTTGGCGATCGAATGCGGCATCCTGAATCTGTCCCTGGACCCACTGTGACTTCACGGCTTCCAGCATCCCGCCACGTCGGTCGATCTCATCGAGCAGGTCGAACGCCTCGCTCTCGAGTTCGTCGGTCAGCGACTCGACGTAGTAACTCCCGGCGAGGGGGTCGATGGTGTCGGCCGCACCGGACTCGTGGGCGAGGATCTGCTGGGTGCGAAGCGCCGTCCGGACGCTCTGTTCGGTCGGCAGCGACAGTGCCTCGTCCTTGCCGTTGGTGTGGAGGCTCTGGGTGCCACCGAGTACGGCGGCGAGCGCCTGGTAGGACACCCGGACGACGTTGTTCTCGATCTGCTGGGCGGTGAGCGTCGACCCGCCGGTCTGGGTGTGGAACTTCAACTGCTTGGACTTGGGGTTCTCCGCGCCGAACCGCTCTTCCATGATCCGTGCCCACATCCGCCGGGCGGCACGGAACTTCGCCACCTCCTCGAAGATGTTGTTGTGGGCGTTGAAGAAAAAGGAGAGCTGTGGGGCGAACTCGTCGACGTCGAGGCCGGCGTCGAGGGCGGCGTTCACGTACTCGATGCCGTTACCGAGGGTGAAGGCGATCTCCTGGGCCGCCGTCGATCCCGCCTCGCGGATGTGATAGCCCGAGATGGAGATGGTGTTGAACTTCGGAACCTCCGCGGCACAGAACTCGAAGATGTCCGTGATGAGCCGCATCGACGACTCGGGCGGGTAGATGTAGAGGTTGCGGGCGATGTACTCTTTCATGATGTCGTTCTGGATGGTGCCCCGAAGCTCCGATCGGTCGACACCCTGGCGGTCACCGATCGCGATGTACATCGCGAGCAGAACCGCTGCGGGCGCGTTGATCGTCATGCTCGTCGACACCTCGTCGAGTGGGATGCCCTCGAACACCGTCTCCATGTCCCGCAGGGAGTCGATGGCCACACCCGATTTCCCGACTTCGCCCGCTGCCATCGCCGCGTCGGAGTCGTACCCCATCTGCGTCGGCAGGTCGAACGCCATCGAGAGGCCGGTCTGCCCCTCGTCGAGCAGGTAGTTGAACCGCTCGTTGGTCTCGGCGGCCGTCCCCATACCCGCGTACTGGCGCATCGTCCACAGCCGACCGCGGTGCATCGTCGAGTAGACGCCGCGGGTGTACGGCTCTTCCCCCGGGAAACCGATATCCTCCCGGTAATCGAGGTCGGCCACGTCCGCGGGCGTGTAGAGTGGGTCGACCGTCTGACCCCCGGTGTCGGTCGTGAACGTCTCCTTGCGCTCCCCGAATCGATCCACCGTCGGCCCGTACGTTTCGGCCTCCCATTCGGATTTAGCCTCGCGGATCGCCTCGAGGTCGTCGGGGTCGAACATGCGCCACCCGTCGGGCGCCGGCGACTTAAGCCTTCGAACCCGCCACGACGGTCCGCCGGTCGTCGATCGTCGTGGGTAACGGGCGGTTACTTATCGTGGAACCGGACCACCGCTCGGCCATGTCGAACTCACCCACTCACTTGCCGGCCACCGACCGCGCGGGCGGGTCGACGGACTCCCCGATTCGACGGGGGGCGAAAGCCCTCGTGACGTCGTCATCGCGGGCGCTGCTCGTCCGTGAGCGGCACGCGGACGGGCGACCGTTCTGGACCCTCCCCGGTGGCGGTGTCCGCTCCTGTGAGTCACTCGTCGCGGGACTCCGGCGGGAGTTGTCCGAGGAACTCCGCTGTGACCTCGTCGTCGACCGCGCAGTCACGGAGTTCTGGTACGCCCATCTGAGCGCCCCGTATTCGGTCTCCCGCTACACCGTCTTCTCGTGTTCCGTCGTCTCCGGAGTTCGGCCCGTCCGGCGTGAGGGCGTTCTGGCGTCGCGGTGGATCGATCCCGAGTGCCCGCCGACAGGGACGCTCCCGCAGGTCCGCCGCCTGCTCGCGGAACACGTGCTTTGAGACGGCTCGCCGGACGACGGTTCCGGTCGTCCCGCCCGGCGCTCAAACGGGTCGCTGAAGCCAGCCGGTTCCCGACGGTCGGGAATCGGCGAGGGGCGGATAAGGATCGGATCCCCACCTCTAATCGAGGTGAGCACCGATGCAACTCCCGACCACACTCGCCGAACTACCCGTCGCACAGTGGCAGCCGGGACCACACGGACCCGGCCCGCACGGTCCACACTGGAGTGGAACCGGTGCGGGTGCCGGTCCCGACACGGGCGGGATGGGACCGGGCCTCGGTCTCGGAATGGCCGGCGACTGGTGGCTCGTGTTCGTGCTCGCGGTGGTGCTCGCGCTCCTCGCCGTCGCCGCCGTCGTCGCGGCGCGTCACTTTCGCGATGATACGGGTGACGGAACGGACGGCGCACTCGCCGTCCTCCGGAAGCGGTACGCGGCCGGTGACCTCGACGGGGAGGAGTTCGAGCGCCGCCGTGACAGACTGACTGGACGGACCGGCTGACGCCCGGCCGCGCGTCGAACCGTCGCGACCGGGACAGACCGTGGCGGAGGAGTTCGTTTTCTCATCTGATAATTCGGTCGGACGGTTTTATACGATCGCTTGCCAGCGTCACGGCACGGCATGTGTAACGTCGAAGGAGAAACACGAACGGTATCGGATTCGGGGGCGATCGGCGTGTCGCTGCGACGGGAGGACCGATGAGCGCTCTACCGTCCGTCATCACCGACAGTTACCTGAAACGATTCGCGGCGATCGTCGCGGTCGTACTGATCGTCGTCGCCGGCGTGGGGGTCTTCTTTCAGGGGGAAATCGCCACCGAGATCCGGCACGACGAACAGGCCGAACTCCGGACGATCGCGGAACTCGAGGCCAACGCGCTGGCCGAGTGGATCGAGCGAAACGGGGAGAACGCGCGGCTAGTGTCGTCGCTCGGCGAGATAGAGTCGGGCGACCGCGATCGGATCGACGTGGCACTGACCGCGGAACTCGAAGAGCTATCCGGGGCGACACACTCGATCCACTACGTCGACCTCGGCGCGAACCGCATCGTCGAGAGCACCCAGAACGACCGCACTGGCGCGACCCTCGAAGACCTGCGGTGGGCGCGTGGCTCGCTCGCGGAGTTGTCGGCGCGACGGGCCTCGTGGGTCGCCGTCTCGCAGGGGTACCGACAGGACGACCTCGAACTGGTCGCGTTCGCCAGCCGGATCGAGGGGACCGACCGCGCTATCGTGGTGACCGTCGACGCGGGCCAGCGGGCCAGTCAGTTCCGCACCCCGACCGAGTCGAGTTTCACCCAGATCGTCGACAGCGATGGCGTGGTGGAACTGGCCGAAGACGAAGAGGCCGTACTCGAACCGTACGGCTACGGTGACGGACACGTCCGGATGGCCCAGCAGGGGGAGACGGGCGTCATGGACATGCCCGAGCGCGACCTGGTCGTCGGCTACGCACCGGTCGAGGGGAGTAACTGGGTGGTCGTCACGCACGCGCCACGCTCGGAGGTGTACGCCCTCGCCGGGACCGTCACTCGCGACATCGCCGTCCTCGTCGGCATCGCGCTCGCCGGCTTCCTGCTGATCGGGGCGACACTGGGCCGGAACACCGTGAACGCGCTGGATCGTCTGACCGACGACGCGGAGGCCATCGCCCGCGGCGACCTCGACACCGAGGTCGAGTCGACGGACCGCGACGACGAGATCGGCCAGCTGGTCGACGCGTTCGTCGACATGGAGGCGTACCTCTCGACGGTCGCGGCACAGGCCGACGCCGTCGCGGATCAGCGGTTCGACGCCGACGTCCTCGACGAGGACGTGCCGGGGACGTTCGGCGAGACGATCGACCGGATGAGCGAGGACGTCGAGGCCGCACAGCGCGACGCCGAACGGGCCCGGCGCGAGGTCGAGGACCTGAACGCCACGCTCGAAGCGCAGGCCGACGCGTTCGGCGAGACGATGTCCCGGGCCGCGGCGGGTGATCTGACCCAGCGGATGGATGCCGACGCCGAGAGCGAGGCGATGGTCACCGTCGCCGAGTCGTTCAACGCGATGATGGACGAAATCGAGACGACGCTGGGGCGCATCCGGGAGTTCGCCGACGAGGTGGCCGCGGCGAGCGAGCAGGTGACCACGAGCACCGAGGAAGTCGAGAGCGCGAGCGAGGACGTGTCGGAGTCGATCCAAGAGATATCGGCGGGCGCCGAACGGCAGGACGATCGCCTCTCGACCGTCTCCGGTGAGATGCAGAGCCTCTCGGGCGCCATCGAGGAGGTGGCGTCGTCGGCCGACGAGGTGGCGACGACCGCCGAGCTGACGGCCGAGACCAGCGAGGCCGGCAGCGACGCCGCCATGGACGCCGTCGGCGAACTCGAACGGATCGAAGAGCGGGCCGAGGAGGCCGCGACCGAGGTGACGTCGCTCGCCTCGGAGGTCGCCGAAATCGGCGACATCGTCGACGACGTCGCCGCGATCGCCGAACAGACGAACATGCTGGCGCTGAACGCCTCGATCGAGGCCGCCCACGCCGACGGCGACGGGGACGGGTTCGCGGTCGTCGCCGACGAGATCAAAAGCCTCGCGGGCGACGCTGCCGACGCCACCGAGCGGATCGACCGACGCATCGCCGACGTGCAGGACGCCGCGGACGGCACCGTCGACGATATGCGGGCGATGCGAGAGCGCGTCGCTGACGGGAGCGAGACCATCGACGATGCGCTCACGTCACTCGACGATATCGCCCGACAGGTCGACGAACTGCACACCGGCATCCAGGAGATCAGCGAGGCGACGAACGACCAGGCCGAATCGACCGAGGACGTCGTCTCGATGCTCGACGAGGTGTCGGAACTCGCCGACCGGTCGAACGCGGAGGCGGCCAACGTCTCCGCGGCCGCGGAGGAGCAGACCTCGACGCTGTCTGACGTCTCGGGGAGCGCACAGTCGCTCTCGGAGAGGGCACAGTCGCTCCGGGAGCTGCTGAGCGAATTCACCGTCGAGAGCGGGAGCGACGCCGCGGCAGCCGGCGGGGCTGGCAGCCGGTCGGCCGCGGCCGACGGCGGCACGGGGAGATAGCGGGCCGTAGCGGGGGCGACACCGCGTGTCGAAACACGAGCGTTCAAGGGCACGCCGCTCCGTTTTTCCGATAACATGTACATCGCAGACGAGACGTGGCCCGAGCTGGGCGACTACTTCACCGACGAGTCGCTGGCGCTCGTCCCTCTCGGCTCGACCGAGCAGCACGGTCCCCACCTCCCACTCGCCACCGATCACCTGATCGCCGAGGCGTTCGCCCGCGAGACCGCCGAACGGACCGGGTTCCTCTGTACCCCGACGATCAACGTCGGCGTCAGTCCCCACCACCGCCAGTTCCACGGCACCATGTGGGTCGACGCGCCCGTCTTCCGGGACTACGTCGAGTCGTTCACCCGCAACCTCGCCTACCACGGCATCGACCGCGTGATATACGTCAACGCCCACGGCGGCAACGTCGACCACCTGCGTGAGGTCGGCCGGCGGCTGCGTGACGACGAGGCACTGTACGCAGTCGAGTGGATGTGGAACGACAGTATCCCCGACTTGGTCGACGACCTGTTCGAACAGAACGGCCCCCACGGCGGGCCGAAGGAGACGGCGATGATCCAGCATCTCCACCCCAACCTCGTCCGTGAGGACCAGTTGGCGGCCGCCCGCGACGGCGGCGTCCCCGACGTCGAGGCCGCCGAGACGATCAAACACGGCTCGCGGACCTTCTACGACGCCGCCGACAACACCGGCAACGGCGTCCTCGGCGACCAGACCGACGCCACCGCCGAGAAGGGTGCCGAGATGTTCGACGCGGCGATCGACCAGCTCTGCCAGCTCTGTTCGTGGCTGGACGAGCAGCCGTTCGAGGACCTCATGCCGAAAGACCACGTGTAGCGCCCCTTCGCCGGTGTTTCTTTGACCTCGACGCCCGTACTCCGTCCATGGCCTTCCGCCGCCGTGTCCGTCGTCTCCCCGACGAGCGGCCCCGTCTCGCCCTCGTCGTCGCCGTGCTGGCCGTGGAACTCGCCGGCGCATCCGGCGCCGTCTTCACCGTCAGCGGCATCGCGTCGTGGTACGGCACCCTCCAGCGCCCGGCGCTGGCGCCGCCGAACTGGGTGTTCGGGCCGGTGTGGACGGCGCTGTTCGCCCTCATGGGGGTCGCCGTCTGGCTAGTGTGGCGCCGGCTGTCGTCGCCGCGGATCGAGCGCCGTGCGCGCGCCGCCCTCGCCGTCTTCGCCCTCCACTTCGTCGCCAACATCGGCTGGTCGGCGGCCTTCTTCGGCCTGCAGTCGGTCGACCTCGGCCTGGCCGTGATCGTCGTGCTCCTGCCGTCGATCCTGCTCTCGATGTGGGCGTTCGGCCGGGTCGACCGTCGGGCGGCACTGCTGTTGCTCCCGTATCTCCTCTGGACGGCGTTCGCCGCCTACCTCAACTACCAGTTCTGGCTGCTGAACTAGGGACCACGGCCCCTTCGCCATCCTTTTGCCTCCGCACACCCACCGACGAGCTATGTTTGGTGGCGGCGGCATGAATCCGCGGAAGATGAAACAGATGATGAAACAGATGGGCATCGACGTGACCGAACTCGATGCCGAGGAAGTCGTCATCCGGACGGCCGACGAGGACCTCGTCTTCGACGACGTGCAGGTGACACGCATGGACGCTCAGGGCCAGGAGACGTACCAGGTAGTCGGCGAACCCGAGTCGCGGGCGGCCGGGTCGGCCGGCGCCGTGGAGGCGGGTGACACCGCGGCCGCGGCCGGTGCCGATACCGAGGCCGGCGACGACGGTGCCATTCCCGACGACGACGTCGAACTCGTCGCGACGCGAGCCGGCGTGAGCAAAAGCGACGCACGCGACGCGCTCGAAGCGGAGGACGGCGACCTGGCGGCAGCCATCGCCCGGCTGGAGTGACCTTCCTGCTGGTCCGCGGTGACCGCGAGTATCTCCGGGCACCCGGTGAGGAACTCCAGACCGATCTCGGCGTGCTGACGGTCCCCGAAGACGTCGAACCCGGCCAGCGACTGGAGACACATCTCGGCGACGAGTTCGTCGTCCGCGAGCCTCGCAGTCCGGACTTGTTCGACCACTTCGAGCGCACGGGGGCGCCGATGATGCCCCGTGATGTGGGGCTGGTGGTCGGGTTCACCGGCGCCGCGGCCGGTGACCGCGTTCTCGACGCCGGAACCGGGACGGGCGTGCTCGCGGCCTATCTCGGTCGACTCGGTGCCGACGTGGTGACCTACGAACGCGACCCCGACTTCGCCGACGTGGCTCGCGAGAACATGCGCCTCGCGGGCGTCGAGAACACCGTCGAGGTGCGGACCGGCGACGTCCTAGAGTCGATGGGGACGCTCGCCGACGGCCCGGAGTTCGACCTCCTGACCCTCGACACCGCGGACGCCCCCGACGTCGTTCGCCGGACGTCCGACCTCGTCGTAAGCGGCGGGTTCGTCGTCGTGTACTCGCCGTTCGTCGAGGGATCGCGTGCCGCCGTCGAGGCCGCCGACGAGACGGCGCTGACCGACGTGACGACCCACGAGACGATTCAGCGGCGGATGACGTTCGACGACCGTGGCTCGCGGCCGGACACCCGCGGCGTCGGTCACACCGGCTACCTCACCGTCGCCCGTCGAGAGTAGCGCGCGGCGTCGGAACTTCGGCGATCCGAGGCCCGGCACACGACTCATAAGCGTCGCGTCCGAATGGGGGGCGATGCGTTCCGCCGACGTGACCTTCGGCGACGGGCCGACGGTCGTCGAACTCGACGACGTCACCAGAACGTACGACGTGGGGGGTGTCGTCGAGGCGCTAGCGGGTGTCTCGCTCGCGCTCCCCGAGGGATCGTACACCGCGGTGATGGGGCCGAGCGGCTCCGGGAAGTCGACGCTGCTGAACCTGATCGGCGCGCTCGACACCCCGACAGAGGGGCGTGTCGTCGTTGCCGGGCGCGACGTGGGCACGGCCTCCGAGGCCGAGCGAGCGGGCCTCCGTGGCACCGAGGTCGGCTTCGTCTTCCAGACGTTCAACCTCCTGCCACGGCTGACGGCGGTCGAGAACGTCGCGTTGCCGCTGGTGTTCGCTGGCGTCCCCCGCGCCGAGCGGACGGCCCGCGCCCGCGAACTACTGGAGGACGTGGGGCTCGGCGACCGCACCGACCACCTCCCGACAGAACTGTCCGGCGGCCAGCGCCAGCGGGTCGCCATCGCCCGGGCGCTCGTCGCCGATCCGGCGGTCGTCCTCGCCGACGAACCGACCGGCAACGTCGACACCGAGACCGGAGCGCAGGTCCTCGACGTCTTCGACGCCCTGCACGACCGCGGCAACACGCTGTTGCTCGTCACCCACGAGCGCCACGTCGCGGAACGGGCCGAACGGATCGTCCACGTCAAGGATGGGCGCCTAGAGGACGTTGAGTCGCTCGACGACGAGTGCGGGGGGCGCGCCGACTGATGGACGCAAGCGAGTCGGTTCGGATCGCGCTCCGGTCGATCCGGAGCCACAGGCTCCGGTCGGCGCTGACGGTCGTGGGCCTCGTCATCGGCATCGCGTCCGTCATCGTCTTCGCCACGTTCGGCGCGAGCGTGAAAGCCGAGGTGGTCAACGACATCGAGGGATCCAGCGCCAACAACGTCTACGTCTTCGCGACACCCGAAGACGACGAGGGGTTCGATCGCTCGATCCAGCCGGTGTTCACCGAACGGGACGTCTCCGAGATTCGTCGGCTATCGGGGGTGACAGCGGTCGTTCCACGGGGGACCGTCGACACCAACTCGCTCGGCCGCGGCGACGACACGGTCGCTCGCCAACGGGTCACGGCGACGACACCACAGACGTTCGCGGAGGGATCGATCGTCGCCGGACGGGGGTTCCGATCGGGGGCGAACGAGGTCGTGCTCAACGAACCGGCAGCGCGGTCGTTCGACGAGAACGCCACCGTCGGTGACCGTCTCACGCTCTCGCTGGCGGGCAACCGGACGGTCGAACTCACCGTCGTCGGCATCGTCAACGGGACCGAGGGGCAACTGCCAGTCGGCGACTTCGCGGGCGGATCACGGGTGTACGTGCCGATCGACCCCTTCTATCGGACGGTCGTCGAGAGTCCGAGCGTGGGCGTCCGTCAACGGGCGTACCCGCAGGTGACGGTCGTGACCGATCCGACGGCGACCGAGGCGACCAAAGCGGAAATCGAGTCGTACCTCCGCGAGGACTCCGACGCCCGCCGGCTGACGCCGGCGGGAACGGAACTGACCGCGCGGACGAGTGGCGACTTCGTGGCGCAGGTGGCCGCGGTCATCGAGCGGATCACGCGATTCGTGACCGGCGTGGCCGTGATCGGCCTGATCGTCGGCGCCATCGGCATCGCGAACATCATGCTCGTGAGCGTCACGGAGCGAACGCGGGAGATCGGCGTGATGAAGGCGGTCGGGGCCCGCAATCGGGACGTCCTCGTCCTCTTTCTCGTCGAGGCGGGACTGCTCGGCGCCATCGGGGCGCTCCTCGCGCTCCCGGTCGGCCTCGCCGGCGGGTACGCCGCCACACGGTACGCCGAGGTGACGTTCGCGCTCGCACCGGTCTGGATGGCCGCGGCGGTCGGCGTCGGCGTGGCCGTCGGCGTCCTCGCCGGTCTGTATCCCGCCTGGCGGGCGGCACGGGTCGATCCCATCGACGCGCTCCGGTACGAGTAACCGCCGATGGCGGGCGGTGGGCGACCACCGCCGTGCGGGACCGAAACCGTCTCGCAACGTTTTTCCCGGCGGCGAGACGACGGTTTACATGGCGAACGACGTTTCCGACGCGGGACCCTTCTCGGAGAAACTACGAGTGCCCGAGGCGCTGACGTTCGACGACGTGCTCCTCCGGCCGATGGAGAGCCACATCGAACCCGACGAGGCCGACGTGTCGACGCAGGTGTCGACGAACGTCAGCCTCAACATTCCGATCCTCTCGGCGGCGATGGACACGGTGACCGAGAGCGACTTGGCCATCGCGATGGCGCGCAACGGCGGCCTGGGCGTGCTCCACCGCAACATGACCGTCGACGAGATGGTCGTCGAAATCAGTCGCGTCAAGCGGGCGGACGAGTTGGTGATCCGCCGGGAGGACGTGGTGACGGCCGAACCGGAGCAGACCGTCCGCGAGGTCGACGAGATGATGGAACACGAAGGCGTCAGCGGCGCTCCCGTCGTCGACGACGACGACACGGTACTGGGTATCATCTCGGGGACCGACATCCGCCCCTACCTCGAGGTCGGCGAATCCGACGAGGTTCGGAAAGCGATGACCGACGAGGTCATCACCGCCGTCGAGGGCGTCACTGCGCGTGACGCGCTCGAACTCATGTACGATCACAAGATCGAACGGGTCCCCATCGTCGACGACGAGAACCGACTCGTCGGCCTGGTGACGATGCAGGGGATCCTCCACCGTCGGGAACACGAGAACGCCGCCCGCGACGACGACGGGGCGCTCCGAATCGGCGTCGCCGTCGGACCGTTCGAGGACAACCGCGCCCGCAAAGCGGACGAAGCCGGCGCGGACGTGCTCTTCATCGACTGTGCACACGCCCACAACCGTAACGTGATCGATAGCGCACGCGAAATCGGCGAAACCGTCGATGCGGACGTGGTCGTCGGCAACATCGGCACCCGTGAGGCCGCCGAGTCGGTCGTCGACTTCGCCGACGGCGTGAAAGTCGGCATCGGGCCGGGCTCCATCTGTACCACCCGAGTCGTCACGGGTGCGGGGATGCCCCAGATCACCGCCGTCTCGGAGGTGGCCGACGTGGCCAGCCGACACGACGTGCCGGTGATCGCCGACGGCGGTATCCGCTACTCGGGCGATGCGATCAAGGCCGTCGCGGCCGGCGCCGACGCCGTCATGCTCGGCTCCTACTTCGCCGGTACCAAGGAGGCGCCGGGGCGGGTCATCACGATGAACGGCAAGAAGTACAAACAGTATCGCGGCATGGGTTCGGTCGGCGCGATGCGCTCGGGCGGCGGCGACCGCTACCTCAAAGACGAGGACGAGGACGAGGGCTTCGTGCCCGAAGGCGTCGAGGCGGCGACCCCCTACAAGGGCACTCTCGCTTCCGAACTCCACCAGCTTGTCGGCGGCATGAAATCGGGGATGGGCTACGTCGGCGCGGCGACGATTCCGGAGTTCAAGGAGCGATCCCGGTTCGTCCGCGTGTCCGCCGCGGGCCAGACCGAGGGCCACCCCCACGACGTGATGATCACCGACGAGGCGCCGAACTACAGCCCGCAGGAGTGAGAAGGGGCGACGAAACCGGCGGTTGCGGCCCGCTGGAGCTTCCGCAAGGGGTATTTTGATATACATCGACCACACATTGGGTGGTGTGAGTGGCCCCAGTCTTCCTCGGGCGAACGCATGAGCGACGACACCCCCCTCGTCCTCGTCGTCGAGGACGAACCCGATCTGGCCGAACTCTATCGGACGTGGCTCGCCGAATCATACCGGGTGCGGACGGCCGGCGACGGACGAACGGCGCTCGAGGAACTCGACGACGAGGTCGACGTCGTGTTGCTCGATCGACGGATGCCCGACCTCTCCGGCGACGAAGTGCTCGAACGGATCCGCGAAGGCGGCTTCGAGTGTCGGGTGGCCATGGTGACGGCGGTCGAACCGGACACCGACATCGTCGACATGGCGTTCGACGACTACCTCGTCAAACCGGTGTCCGAGGAGGAACTCGTCCGGACGGTCGAGAACCTCCGTCTCCGTGACGAATACGACGACGGAGTCAAACGACTCTTCTCGCTCGCGTCGAAGAAGGCGCTTCTCGAAGCCGAGAACGATCGGATCGCGCTCGAATCGGACATGGACTACCGGCGGCTCCGCGCGGACCTCGCCGACCTCCGTGACGAACTCGACGACAAACTCGCCACGCTCGGCGAGAGCGACGACCTCTCGCTGATCTACCAAGACCTCGCTCGCGACGCCGACGACACCGACGAGTAGCCGAACTCCGTTCGCTGTCTGCCGATCTATTTTTACTCGATATTTTATGTCAGTGATCAACTGCTTTAATTGATTATATTTACTATCAGATATTCTCGAAAAATTATAATTCGTTGTCGCGAGACAGTCCAGTTGCAATGTCCGAACGTGACAGCGGAACGATGACAACGGTCGACGAAGAAGCAAGTATCGAAGCTGCGGGTAACGGCGGTGCCATCTCGGGTCCCTACACGGCCGACGGCAACGGCGGTGCCATCTCGGGTCCCTACACGGCCGACGGCAACGGCGGCGCCATCTCGGGCCCCTACACGGCCGACGGCAACGGCGGTGCCATCTCGGGCCCCTACACGGCCGACGGCAACGGCGGTGCCATCTCGGGCCCCTACACGGCCGACGGCAACGGCGGTGCCATCTCGGGTCCCTACACGGCCGACGGCAACGGCGGTGCCATCTCGGGTCCCTAAATCTCGGAGAAGTCGAGTTCGTCACTCCAGACGAGCGATCCGTCGATTTTCACCGGAACCGTTTCGAGCGAGAGGAACTCCTGTAGCTCGTTACGCGTCATCTCGAACGTCCGGGAGTTGCCCGACCAGAGGTGGTACTGGTCCTCGTCGTTGATCCAGGGCATCACGAGACTCCCCATACCGACACGGGTCGAGGGGTGCGTCTGCCAGTCGAGTTCGTACTCGCCGCCGCCGCGCCGGCAGATTTCACAGACGTTCGGCGGCCCGCCGTCCGTCCGAGCCAGCGACAGACTGCTGTCGCCGATGATGGTGTACTGGTCGCCGATGATCGAGTCCTCGCGAGCGACTTCCAGCGCGCTCCCGACGGTGAATCCGCGGTTGAGCAGGCGGGCCAGCATCCGCCCCATCCGCACCGCACCGCTGTTGATCACGTCAGACAGCGTGACGATGCCGGCGATGGCGCCCGCCTCGATCAGGGCCGAGCCCTGCTCGTAGGACTGACACGCGTTGAGGAGGAACGCGTCGGGGCCGGCCGCGGTGAGCGTCGTCGCGTCGAGTTTGCCGTCGGCACACTCGAATCCCTCGCCGTCGATGTGGCCGATGTAGTGGAGGAGGTCCGCCTCCGCGGAGAGCACCTCCCGGAGCCGTGCGCGCGTCAGGTCGTGGTGGACGCGCACGTCGAACGGGAGTTCGTCCCGCGATCCGTACACCTCGTCGACGACGTCGCGTTCGTCCGCCATCCGGGGGTCGTTGCAGACGACGGTGATGCCGATGTCGCCCTCGGCGGGCTCCCGGTCGAGACGGTTGTAGAAGGCGTCGGTCGTCGCCTTGCTGGCACCGATGGGTGCGCCGTCGCCGATCCACGACTGTTCGAGCGAGTCCGTCGCCTCCGGCTGGACGTACGACCGGGCCGCCCCGTCGGCCGAGGCGCTCCGCGTGAACGCCGCGTCGCGGAAGAACTCGCTCGCGGCGGCCGTCTGCATCTCGGAACTCGGCTCCGGCTGATCCTGCGGCGTTCGAACGACCGCGAGGTCGTTGGTGACGAAAGGGAGGAGTTCGACGTTGTCCGGCGTCGGGGCGACGTGAGAGGTCATCCGCCACTCGGGGAGTTCGTCCTCGACGGCCCCGAAGGGGAGAGAGAGATACTCCTCGATCTGGGTGCGGAGCGGCTGGTCGTACAGCCACGCGAAGTCCAGATCGAGATCGGCCTCGACCGCCTCGCGCTCGTGGAGGTCGACCGAGTAGTACCCCTCGGTACGCGTCACGCAGTCGAGGAAGAACGTCTGCTTGAGCACCCGCTCGACCTCGGTCTCGAACCCGCGAACCGTATCGAAGTCGTGTTCGAAGCCGTCGTCGGTGACGAGTCGCGGCCGATCGCTCGGGACTACGTCCGCGGCCAGGTAGTACGCGAGCGGCGCCGCCACGTAGATAGATTCGTACTCCGGCGGAAGTTCGAGTCTGACGCCCGTCTCCGGCGAGGCGACGCCATCGGGCACCTCGAACCGGTCGCCGAGTTCGACGAGCGGCGGGTGGCCCCGGAGCGTCGGATACGACCGCTCGGGCGACGTGGTCTTCAGCGCCGACGGGAACTCCGACACCGCCCCCATCACGTCGACGGGGTCGGCCGTCGTGGTGAGCGTCGTCGCCGGCCCCTCGTGGTGTGACCGGGCACCCACACACACCTTCCGGACCCCGTCGAAGCCGATGTGCGTCCGGTCCACGTCCGAGGCGACGGTCACCGGACCGTCGACGCGGAGGTAGAGCTTGATCGGCCCGCAGAGTTCGAGGCTGTATCGCCCAGCGGGGAACTCTTCGCGGGCGGAGTGACCCGTCTCGGCGAGCATCTCGCCCGCCTCGTTCCGAACGCAGACCGAGACGACCGTCGGGAGCGCAATCTCCGCGGCGTCGATTGCCACCGCGGCGTCGACCGGAAACTGGTGTCCGCCGGGGTCGGCCGGCGTCGGGGTGACGGGGCGGTCGGTGAACATGCGGAACTGGTTGCGCTCGATCAGATCCGACACCATCAGGCCCGTCGTCTCCTCGAGCGTCGAGAACGCGACTTCGAGGTTGTCACCGTCCGTTTCGAAGCGGTCCCCGCGCGGCCGCTCGGTCCGACTCATCGTGTGTAGATCAGTCGTCGCTCACAAAAAAGGGTATCTCCTTTAGTTGTCATTTTTCTCCGTCCGGCGGGGTCTCGAGCGGCAGCCAGTCCGACGTGAGGTCACGATCACGGAAGTGCCACCGCTGATCGAGGCTGTCACCGTCGATCCGGAGTTCGACCGTCGCGTCGAACAGCGGACGAAACAGGCCGACGAGTTCGGTGTCGAGCTCTCGCGGCAGTCGGAAATGGACGAGCCCGGACACCTCGCGGGCCTGTGCCACCACGGCGTGGACGAATCGGAACACGACTTCGCGGTCGTACGTCGACAGGAGCGTCGGCAGGCAGTCGAACGCCATCCGGAACTCGGCGGGGTCGAGACCGCCGGCGAACAGGTCGAACTCCTCGATCACCTCGGCGATAGTGATGCCGAGATTCGAAATCGAGCCGTCGGTCACGTGCGTCCGTGGTCGAGCCCGATCGAGCGGCTGCGACGCAGCCGACGCGCTCCTCGCTTCCTTCCCACGCGTGACGAGTCGCGCGTACTCCGAGGAGAGGGGACCGGTCTCGCGCAACCGCTCGAGCGCCTGCGACCCGTTCGGCTCCGACGTCACGACGAGTCGTCGCCGCGGCGGATCGGCGGACGGATCGCCCAGCATCGTCGCCGACGCGTCTGCGAACATCTCCTCGGGGACCGACCCGACGACGAGGAGTGCGCTCCCTTGCTCTTTCAGCGTCGCCAACGCGTGTGCGAAGCTAACGCCGTCGTCGTCGGGGCCCATCCCTCCACCCGCAACCATCAACTGGCCGATGGGAAGCCCCACAAATAATACTTCTCATCACAGAATCACGGATAATATTTCCCCGAAGACGTCACCGATTTTCGAGGAACGTCTCGATGCGGTTTAGCGCCTCTTTCAGTTCGGCCATCCCGGTGGCGTAGGACACTCGCAGGTGGCCGTATCCCTCCTCGCCGAAGACCCGACCGGGCACCAGTGCGACGCCCTGATCGTGGAGGAGGTCCTCGGCGAACTGCTCGTCGTCGTACGGTGCCTCGGGGAAGGCGTAGAAGGCGCCGGTCGCCTCGAAGCAGTCGAGTCCCATGTCGCGAAAGCGGGAGATGACGAACCGCCGGCGGCGGTCGTACTGGGTGCGCATCTCCGCGACGTCGTCGTCACAGGACTGCAGCGCTTCGAGGGCGGCGTACTGTGCCGTCGTCGGCGCCGAGAGCATCGTGTACTGGTGGATGCGGTTCATCGCGTCGATCGCCTCGCTCGGGCCGAGTGCGTAGCCGAGTCGGAGGCCGGTCATGGCGTAGGCCTTCGAGAAGCCGTTGAACACGACCGTCCGCTCGCGCATGTCCGGGAGGGTGGCGATCGACGTGTGCTCGCCCTCGTAGGTGAGTCCCGCGTAAATCTCGTCCGATAGAACCGTCAGGTCGTGTTCGCGGGCGAACACCGCAATCTCCGCGAGTTCGCTCGCCGTCGCCGTCGCCCCCGTCGGGTTGTTCGGATAGCAGATCATCAGCGCCTCGGCCTCCGCGGCGCCGGCCCGTTCCAGGTCGTCGTAGGTGAGCACGAAGTCGTTCTCCGGGCGTGTCGAGACCGGGAGGGGGTCGCCGCCGGCGAAGCGCACCCCCGGTCCGTAGGAGATGTACGCCGGCGACTGGATCGCCACGGCGTCGCCGGGGTCGACGATTGCACGAAGCGCCAAGTCGACCGCCTCGCTCGCACCCGTCGTCACCAGAATCTCCGCTTCGGCCCCGTAGTCGAGGTCGTACCGGGTGACGTGTTCGGCGATGGCCGCCCGGAGATCGAACATCCCCCGGTTGGTGGTGTAGGAGGTCCGCCCACGCTCCAGCGAGTGGATGGCGGCCGAGCGTGCCTTCCACGGGGTACTGAAGTCCGGTTCGCCGACGCCCAGCGAGATGACGTCGTCCATCTCCTCGGCGAGTTCGAAGAACCGCCGGATGCCCGACGGAGGTGTCGAAGTCGCGCGATCCGACAGCTTCATGGCGAGACCGACAGTCGATCGTCGTCGTCGCGGTCGGTGAACTCGATACCACGGTTCTTGTACGTCTTCATCACGAAGTGGGTCACCGTCTGGGTCACCTCCGGGATGGGTGCGATCTGTTCCGAGACGAACATCGAGACGGCGCGCATCGACTCGGCCTCGACGGTCACGTCGAAGTCGTAGTCGCCGGAGACGAGATGGAGCGCGGTCACCTCGTCGAACTTCGCGATCCGTTCCGCGACCTGCGTGTACTTCGTGTCGCGGTCCAGTTCGAGGTTCAGTTCGACCTCGGCGGTGACGTGATCCTCGTCGACCTTGCCCCAGTCCACGACGGCCTGGTAGCCGAGGATGGAGCCCTCCGCCTCGAGTTCGTCGAGCAGCTCCTCGACCTCCGCCTGTGACCGGCCGAGCTGTCGCGCCATCGTCTCCGTGTCCTCGCGGGCGTCCTCTAGGAGTAGATCGACCAATTCGCGCTTCGTATCCATACGTAGGGGTCGACCGCCTGCCTAAAAGGATTTGTCTACGCGTCAGTATCCGTGAGGAACGATGGTGATACCCTCGGTCGACGGCGAGCCGTCGGCGAAAGACCGATAGGCCACGCCGTCGACGTGGCGGTATGGCCCTCGCCGACGCCTTCCTCACCCCGCTGGGGCTAGTCGCCCTGCTCGCGACTATCCCCATCGTGATCCTCTATCTGGTCCAGCCAGATCCCCGCCGCGTACAGCTTCCGACCCTCCGTCTCCTGCTCGACGACGACGAGCGGGACGCGTCGAACCCTCTGCTCGAACGGCTCCGGCGGAGCCTGCTGCTTTTGCTCCAGTTGCTCGTCGTCGTCGCGCTCGCCGTTGCACTCGCCGGTCCGTACGTCTCCGTCTCGGAGAGCCAGACCGTCGAGGAGACCGTCATCGTCCTCGACGGGAGCGCGAGCATGGGCGTCGAAACCGGTGACGGAACGCGCTTTTCGGCAGCCGTCGCCGCTGCCCGCGACGCGACCACGGGCACCAACGCCGTCGTCTTCGCCGGGAGCGAGAGTCGGATCGTCCTCCGGTCGGGCGGCAGCGACGAGGTGGACCGGACGCTCGACGACCTGTCCGTCGTCGACGCACCGGCCGACCTCGGCGCCGCCATCTCGCGGGCCGCCTCCGTCGCCGGCGAGAACGCCCGGATTGTCGTCCTCAGTGACTTCGCGGACGACGCCGGGTGGACCGACGCCGTCCGCTCCGCCCGTGCCCGGGAGCTGCAGGTCGACCTCCGGCAGTTCGACGGCGGCGGGGCGGCGAACGTCGGCATCGTCGACCGCGCCTTCTCCGGGGGCAACGTCACCCTCTCCGTGAAGAACTTCGGTGACTCGTCGGTCACACGCTCGGTGCGTCTCGGCGACCGAAGCCGGTCGCTCTCCCTCGGGCCCGGCGACCTCGAACGCGTAACTCTCCCCGTCCCGGCCGGCGGTGGCGAGGCCCGGCTGAGCCCGGGCGACGACTTCCCCACCGACGACACCGCGTACGTCGCCGCCCCGTCGGACCCGACCGTGGACGTCCTCCTCCTGACCAACGATCGGAACCGATATCTCGCGACCGCGCTCTCGGTGATCGACGAGGTGCGACTCACCGTCGACCAGCCGCCGACGACGGTCGAGGACGGCTACGACGTGATCCTCTACAGCAACCTCGACGCCGAGCGCCTCCTCCGGAGCAACGTCGACGCGGGCCGGGACGTCATCGAAGCCGGCGGTGGCGTCGGCGTCCTCGCCCAACAGTCGTCGCCGGAGCGCCTCGGTGACCTCCGCTTGCTCTCGCCGTCCGGCGTCGGCACCAACCCCTCGGTCGGACAGGTGACGACGACCGAACTCACCCGCGGCATCGACTTCCCGCCGCCCGAGCGCTACCTCCAGGGGTCGCTCGATGCCGGCACGCCGCTGGTGCAAACCCGCAACGGGACGCCGCTTGTCGCCACCCAACAGCGCGGCGCGGGGCGTGTCCTCTACTACGGCTACGTCGTGGACGACGACCCCTTCCGGTTCAACTACCAGTATCCGGTGTTCTGGAAGCGGGCGACGTTCTACCTCGCGGGTCGCGACCCGCTCCCGACGCTGAACCGCGGGACCGGCGGCACCCTCCAAGTCGCGAACGAGACCACCGTCCAGACGCCCGACGGTACCGTCTCGAACCGGATCGTCCGGCTCGATCGGGTTGGCTTTTACTCGACGGAAACCCGCCGGATCGGCGTCTCGCTCTACAGCGAGACCGAATCCGACGTGGCCGCCGAACCGCTCGACGAGCGCAGCGACGAGACGGGGGTCGCCAGCCGCGAGGAGGAACGACAGATACCCCGGCCGCTGACGCCCTTCGTCGCGCTCGCGGCGCTGCTGGTCACCGTGGGTGAAATCGCCTATCTCCGCCGGCGGGGTGATCTCTGATGGCCGTCCGCACGACGCTCGGTGACGGGGCCGTGGTCGGCCTCGACCGTCCGGAGTTCCTCGTGGCGTTGCCCGTCCTGATCGTCCTGTTCGCCCTGCTGATCCGCTATCGGACGAGCGGAACGGCCTCGAAACGGAGCCGCCGGCTCCTGCTCGCCTCGCGGGTCGTCGTCGCGACGCTCGTCGTCGTTGCGGCCGCCGGCCCCTTCACCGTCGTCACGATGGAGACACAGGGCGATCCCTCGGTGTCCCTGCTGGTCGACCGATCGGACAGCACGGCCGTCTCCCCCGACGTGGCCGAGGACTTGTCGACGGCCATCGAGGATCAGGGCGTCTCGGTTACCACCTCGACCATCGCTCAGGGCACGGACTCCCGGATCGGTGACGGCATCGCCGCCAACCTCCGGGAGAACGGTTCGGTCGTCGTCGTCTCGGACGGACAGGTGACGAACGGGCAGCGCCTGGTCGAGACGGCGGAGTTCGCCCGGTCGCTCAACGCCACGATTAGCACCGTCCAGACCGAACCGACCCGCACCGAGCGGTACGTCACCCTCGCCGGCCCGAGCAAGGCCAGCGTCGGCGTCGAGAACCGCTTTCTGGTGTCGGTCGACGGCGTCCAAGTCGACTCGCCGACCGAGGTGACGGTGTCGGTCGACGGCGAGACGGTCACGACCGAGCGAATCGACGAGGGTACCGGGAGCGTGCCCGTAACCCACACCTTCGAGGAGACGGGAAGCCACGAGGTCACGGCCGAAATCGACGGCAGCGACGCCTACCCGGTCAACGACCGGGTGCTGAAGACCGTCCGGGTGGTCGAACAGCCCCGCGTCCTCTACGTCTCGCGTGGCAACTACTCCCTGCAGTCCTACCTGGATCAGCTGTACGACGTGGAGACCGCCGAGTCCGTCCCCTCGGATCTCGAACCCTACTACGCGGTGGTCGTCCAGAACGTCGCCGCCGACGACCTCGGTGACGTCGACGAACTCCAGCGGTTCGTCATCGACGGCGGCGGACTCCTGACCGTCGGCGGTCCGAACAGCTTCGAGAACGGCGGCTACGCCAACTCGTCGATCGCTGCGGCGCTCCCGGTGACGTTCGGCGAGTCGACACCGGGGAGCGCCCGGATCGTCATGCTGATCGACGTCTCCGGGAGCGCCGGGGAAGGGATGGAGATCCAGAAGGCTATCGCGCTCGACGCCCTCTCACAGCTCGACGACGACAACACGGTCGGGGTCGTCGGCTTCAACTTCCAGGCCTACAGCGTCGTCCAGCCCGAGCCACTGAGCCGGAACCGCGGCACAGTCGAGGATCGAATCAGGCGGCTGCAGGCGGGCGGTGCCACCAACATCGCTAACGGCCTCCGGGGCGCCGAGGAGATGCTCGGCGGCCAGCGCGGGACGGTCATTCTCGTCAGCGACGGCGGGGACACCGGGAGTCGGTCGGCAGTGGTCGCCAACGCCCTGGGGCGACAGGGCATCCGCGTCGTCGCCGTCGGCGCCGGCCGAACCGTCAACGAAGGCGTCCTCCGACGGATCGCGGAGGAGTCTGGCGGCAACTACTTCCGCGCCGACGAAACCGACCGGCTCCGCCTGCTCTTTGGCGGCGGGAGCCGGCAGTTCGAGGGCGAGGGGCTGACGGTCGTCGACTCCGGGAACTTCATCACCAGCGGCGTGACGCTGGAGTCGAACCCGGGCCAGGTCAACGACGTGTCGATGCGCCCGGGCGCGAACTTCCTCGTCGCCGCTCCGGACGGGACGCCCGCCGTCGCCTCGTGGCGCTACGGCCTCGGCCGAGTCGCCACCATCACCGCCTACGGATCCGACGGTGGCCTCGACGGGTTGCTCCAGCAGCCCGACTCCCTGCTCGTCACGAAATCCGTCAACTACGCCATCGGCGACCCCGAGCGCAAGGCCTCGGGCGTGACCGACGTGGCCGACACCCGCGTCGGCGAGCCGACGACGGTCGTCTACCGCGGCGACAGCCCCCCGAACGACACCGACCTCGCCTTCACCGCCGTCGACGAGGGCGTCTACCGGGCACAGGCGACGCCGACAAGCACCGGCTTCAAGCGCGTCGCCGGGGCGACCTACGCGGCGAACTACCCCGCGGAGTACGCCGGCTTCGGCACCTCGTCGGCCCTGACCGACGCCGTTCGCTCGACCGGGGGACAACAGTTCGAGCGGGGTCAAGCTGCCGAAATCGCCGATTTCGCTCGCCAGCAGTCGACCCGCGTCCGCGACGTGCGGCGGACCTGGGACTGGGCGTTCCTGGCGGCCGGTCTCCTCCTCTTCGTGACGGAGATCATCGTCCGGCGGCTTCAAGTGTACAACGGACGTACGCGCAGCGAGAGTGGTCTCCCATGAGCCTCATCGGTCGATCGGTTAACCTCGCGCTGGCCCTCCTCGTCTGCGTGTCCGTCGCGGGCACCGCCGGAGCGACCCTGTTCTACCAGGAGTCGGTCGAGGAACTCGACGCCGAGAACAGCCAGCTCCGCCAGGAGAACGAACAGCTCCGCCAGGACCTCCAGCAAACCCGGACGGACCTCCAGGAGACAAGACAGCGCCTGCAGGACCTCAACGAGAGCCTGCAGACCACGCGAAGCGACGTGGGACAAGTGTCGGAGAACCTCGAAGAGACAGAGAAGCAACTGGACTCGACCGAGGAGGAGCTCACGTCGACCCGTCAGGATCTGCGGGACGCCCAGCAACGGGTCGAGAACCTGCAAGGCGAAGTGAACTCGCTCGAATCCCGAAACAGCGAGCTTCGCTCCGAAGTCAACAGTCTGGAGTCCACCAACCGTGACCTCCGCGAGGAGCGGGACGAACTCCAGGCGGACGTGGACGACCTGAACGACGAGGTGTCGCAGCTGGAAAGCGAGGTGAGCAGCCTCGAGAGCCAACTCGAACGGCGCGATGACCGAATCCAGGAGCTCCAGCGACAGCGTGACCAGGCGTGTGCCGCCATCATCAACGGCACGAAACCGACCTTCTGCCCGTGACCATGTCCGGGACAGCAAGCGCCGACGCCGACGCCGACGACACAACCGACCTCCCCGACGAGGAGCGAAAGATCCGCCGCGCGCTCACCCAGATCCGCCGCGAGGGCTGGAAGGTGGCCGCCATCTACGCCACCGTCGACGCGGCGCTGTTCGCACTCGTCGTGAACCTCGCCGCGACGGTCCTGGGCGGCGTCCCGCGGCTGCCCGACCGACTCCCGATCCCCTCGACGGTCGTCCGGACGCTCCGGGAGACGGCCGGCGTGACGCTCGCCGAGCCGACGGTGTCGAGCGCCGCGGTCGCCGGCGTCGCCGTCGGCCTCCTCGCGTTCGTCGTCGAGGTGGCGTGGCGGGTTCGACGGCCGCTCGTCGAGCAGTTCGAGGCGGCCAACCCCGCGCTCCGGGAGTCGCTCCGGACCGCGCGCGACGCCGTCCGCCGTGACCAGCACTCGCGGATGGCGCGCCGGCTCTATGAGAGCGTGCTCGATGACCTCCGCGAGGCGTCGAGTGTCGGCTTGCTCGACCTCCGTCGGATCGCGGTGACGGTCGTTCTGCTCTCCGCGGTGAGCGTGGCGACGATCCAGCTCGCCGTCGTCGACATCTCCCTTGCCGGCCTCGGCGACGATGCGGGCCCGGAGGCGCCCACCGGCGGCACGGAGTCGGACTACGCCGGCCTGCAGGACGGCTCGTCGATCCTCGGCGAACCGGAGGACGTCCCGGAGGGCTCCGAGAATCTCGACGCAAACATCGACACCAGCGGCTCGGGAGGCGGCGACGGCACCGACGCGGAGTCGGCAGCGTCCTACGAGGACAGCGGCTTCGAGGGTCCCGAGGGCGTCGAGAGCCAGCGCGCCGGCTTCACCGATCAGGAACAGCTCGAAGACGCGGAGCTGATCCGCGAGTACAACCTGCGGATTCGAGAGGAAGATAACGAATGAGTGATCCCACGACCGACGTCGACACGCTACAGCAACGCCTTACTGCCGTCCGCGAGGAGGTCGGCAAGCGCATCATCGGCCAGCGGGAGGTGCTCGAAGGGCTCCTCGTCTGCATTCTCGCGGACGGCAACGCCCTACTCGAGAGCAATCCCGGACTCGGGAAGACCACCATGGTCCGCACCGTCGCCGACGTGACCGACCTCGACTTCTCGCGGGTGCAGAACACCCCGGACCTGATGCCCTCCGATATCACCGGCACGGAGATCATCCGCGAGTCCGGCGGGGAACGCGAGTTCGTCTTCGAGCGGGGGCCGATCTTCGCGAACGTCGTCCTCGCCGACGAGATCAACCGCGCGACGCCGAAGACCCAGGCAGCCCTGCTCGAAGCCATGCAGGAAAAGCAGGTCACGGCGGCGGGGGAAACCTACGACCTCCCGCGCCCCTTTTTCGTCCTCGCGACGCAGAACCCCATCGACCAGGAGGGGACCTACCCGCTCCCCGAGGCCCAGACCGACCGCTTCCTCCTGAAGCTCGTCCTCGATTATCCGTCCTACGAGGAAGAACGCGACATCGTGAACCTCTACACCGGCGGCGGCTCGGGATCGAGTCCGGCCGTCGAGAAGGTACTCACGCGCGAGGAGATCAAGCGGATCCAGTCGCTGGTCCGCGAGGTACCCATCGCCGACGACGTACGTGACCGGGCGATCGAGTTGGTTCGGGCGACCCGCGAGGCCGAGACGGTCGACTTCGGCGCGAGCCCCCGCGCCAGCATGGGGCTGGTTCTCACCGCGAAAGCACGGGCGTTCCTGCAGGGTCGAACCCACGTCTCGTGGGAGGACGTGGAGGCGATGGCGACGCCGGTGCTCCGTCACCGCATCCTGCTCGACTTCCGGGCCGAACGACAGGGGCTGACGACCGACGACGTGATCGACGACCTCGTCGAGGACGTATGACGATCGATGCCGACTTCCTCGACGAACTCGACCGTTTCGAGGCGTCGCTCGATCAGCAGACGACCGCGATCAAGAAAGGCGAGCGGGAGTCGCCGAACGTCGGCGAAGGGCTGACCTTCAGCGACTACCGCCGGTACTCTCCCGGCGACGACACTCGGCTCATCGACTGGCGGCTCTACGCCCGCACCGAGGAGTTCTACATCAAGCAGTTCGAGGAGGAGCGCAACCTCACGGTCCACGTCTTGCTGGACGCCAGCGCGTCGATGGACTTCGACGAGGGGGACCGGCACAAGTTCGAGTTCGGCGCGAAACTGGGACTGGGCTACGCCTACCTCACCGCCGAGGAGCACGACGACTTCCGCTTTTCCCTGTTCCGGGAGCGGTCCGAACGCATCGACACCGGGAAGTCGACGCGCGGAGAGGTACTGGCGCTTGTCGACCGCCTCAACGAGACGACACCGGACGGCGAGGCGGACTTCGAGGCGGCGCTGTCGGCGTACGCGGCCGGCATCCGTTCGCGCTCGCTGGTCGTCGTCGTCACCGACTGTATCGGCGACCTCGACGGCCTCGAGACGGGGTTAGCGTCGCTTTCGCGCAACGAGGTGGTGCTCGTCCAGGTCCTCTCGCCGGACGAACTCGACCCCGGCGTCGGCGGCGACACCATCTTCGAGGACCTCGAATCCGACCTGACGCGGCGGACGTACTTCGGCGGGCGACTCGCCCAGGAGTACCGCACCCGCGTCGACGACTTCGTCGACGACGTGACCGACCGCGCACAGGATCTCCGGATCACGCACGAACTCGTCGCGACCGACGAGGAGTTCTTCGACGCCTTCTCGACGATCTGGATCGGCTAACGACAGGCGGCCAGCACTTTTCCATCCCCTCGCCCTACGCCGGAACGATGGCGGACCCTTACGACGAACTCGTCGGCCGACTCGCGGACGGCCTCGATCCGGTTCGGGTAGGCGCCTTCCCCGACGGGAGCGTCGACGACTACTACCGACTCGGCGACGGGGAGTCGACGGTCCCCTCGCGGGCGGCGTTCGCCGACGCCGTCGCCGCGGGTCACGACGCGTTCGCGCTCGAACACGTCCGGACCGACGCGGGCGGCCAGGCGGTGAACGCGGCACGACAGGCGGCGGCGCTCGGCGACGACGTGCTCCTCGCCGGCCACCTCGACCACCCCGTCTTCGGCTTCGATTCCGGCGTCGAGACGGTCTCGATGGGGGCGCCGGCCCGTGTTCAAGTCCTCCTGTTCGAGGCCGACGACGTGATGTTCGTCGAGGAGTCGGCCGACATCGCCCGGTGGCGTTTCGACGACCTGCGGGCCGCACTGGACGGTGACGTGGACGCCTTCCTCGAACGCGACGCGCTCTGTTGTACCAACTGGGGGTCCGTGCCCGGACTGGGGACGGCGCTCGGTGCCGTCGCGTCGCGCGACCCCGACGGCGGCGTCCTCTGTGTCGACCCCGGACCACTCTCGGCGGCGGCGGCCGACAACCTGCTCGACGCCCTCGCGCCGCTCGGGGACGCGTACGACGTGGTCGTGAGCGTCAACGAGGACGAGGCACGTCGCCTGGCGGTCGCCGCCGAGCGTCGCGGCGAGCCGACCGATCCCGACACCCTGGCCCGGGTTCGGACGGCCGCGAACGCGGTCGGCGTCGTCGTCCACGGGGTCACCGACGCCGTCGCTGCGACGCCGGCCGGGGACGTGTCGGTTCCCACCCTCGACGTTCGGCGAGGGCCGACCGAGACGGGGGCTGGCGACCGGTTCAGCGCCGGCCTCGCCCGCTCGCTGGCTGCTGGGTGGCCGTGGGACCTCGCCGTCGCGATGGGCAACGCCTGTGCCGCTCACTACGTCGCCGGCGCGGGGACCGGCGGCGTCGACGACCTGCGGACCCACGTCGACACGAACCGGTAATCGAAACCCTATACTGTCGGCCGGCCGGCGTTCTACCATGGGATATCTGCAGTGGTCGGTTCTCGCGCTTCTCGCGTACTCGGCGGTCGCACCGCTCGTGGGGTTCGCGACGACCGGTGATCCGAAGATTCCGAGTTTCGTCGCCGCGCTGGTCACCAACGGCATCCTGCTGGTCGCCACCGTCGCAGTCGTGCTCTTCGAGGGGCGGTCGCCCGCGACGTTCCTCGGCCACCCCAAGGCGCCGTATCTCTACCTCGCCGGACTCTTTCTCGCCGTTGGCATCCTCGCGTACTACCGTGCGCTCTCGCTCGGTCCCGTCAGCGCCGTCGTCCCCGTCTTCGGCACCTTCCTCGTGATCAGCTCCGTGGTCGGCATCCTCTTTCTGAACGAGTCGCTCACGCTTCGGAAGGTCGCGGGTATCGGCTGTGCGATGCTCGGGATCTATCTGGTGTCGGTGTAGCGGGCGTCGGGACGGCGGGTCGGAACGATCTGCTGTGTTCTTTCCGAGATTTTCGGGAATGTCCCGAACCGGTCCCCTCCCCGAGACGTGGCGGTACGCACTGCTCGGTGGCCTCGTCGCCGGCTACCTCTTCGGCGGCGAACGGGCGGTCCGGCGTGGTTCCGGATCGCCGCGGGCGGCATAGGCACCGCCGCGATGCTGGCGTTCACTCTGTTCGCTTTCGCGCTGGCCGCGGTGATGGGCACCGTCGGTGCGGCGGTCGGCCGACTGGCTGTCGCGAAAGACCGGCCGGCGCCGCGGATCGATTACGGACGGCCGAGTCGACCCGAGGTCACCGACGGGAGATTCTTTGTGATCGCCCCCCGTAGCACCCGTATGGCACTCCAGAAATCCGATTCCGAACTCGAAGACGGTGATTCCGCCCCCGACTTCGAACTGCCCGGCGTCGACGGCGAGACGTACACGCTCGACTCCTTCGACGCCGACGCCCTGCTGATCGTGTTCACCTGCAACCACTGTCCGTACGCGCAGGCGAAGTTCGACCTGCTGAACGACCTGGCGGCGGCGGCGGACGTGGCCGTCGTCGGCATCAACGCCAACGACGCCGAGGAGTATCCGGAGGACTCCATCGAGAAGATGCAGGAACTCGTCGAGGCGGGTCGGATCGACTACGACGCCTACCTCCGCGACGAGACGGCCGAGGTGGCCCGCGCCTACGGCGCCGTCTGCACGCCCGACCCCTTCCTCTTCCGGCGCGAGGACGGCGACTACCGACTGGCGTACCACGGCCGTCTCGACGACGCGCTCGGTCCGGACGAGGAGGCGACCGAGTTCTACATCCGGCAGGCCATCGACGCCGTCCGTGCCGGCGAGTCGGTCGACCTCGACCCCGGCCCGTCGCGTGGCTGTGGCATCAAGTGGCCGTAGCGACCGATTTGGGGGTCACGCGACCGACCATCGGCAGGTCGCCGGGGCGGCCCAGGTCCACCACGCGACCGTCCGTCTCATGTGCGTCGGGCGCGTGCGTGAGGTATGCAAGACGCCGCCACGCCGATGGGCGCCGAGACGGCCGCCGAACTCGACGCGCTGATCGCCGATCACGACCGACTCCTCGTCGAATTCGCAACCGAGGGCTGTGGCGCCTGCGCCGCGATGGAACCGGTTCTCGGCATCGTCGCGAAGGAAACTGACGTCCCCGTCGCGCTGGTGAACCCTCGCGACGACCCGACCCTGATCGAAACGTACGACATCCGGAGCGTCCCGACGCTCGTCCTGTTCGCGGACGGCACGGCAGTCGACCGACTGGCCGAAGGGTTCGTCGGAACGGAACGGGTCATCGAGTTTCTGACCTAACGGTCCGCGCGCGCTTCCAGCGCCTCGCGGGCGTTCTCCACCGCAGCCTCCCGTTTCGCGGGGTAGGCCTCGACTTTCGCGCGGAGGGTGATGCCGTTCCCCTGACGCGACTCGCCGCGGAACGCCGCCTGCTTGTCGAGGGTGAGATAGAGCGAACAGTCCTCGGCCACCCGCTCGTCGAGTTCGTCGAGGAACCGGTCGTAGTCGGGAAGTTCGACCAGTCGGTCGAGGACGTACCGCACGTCGTCCGCGTTCTCTAAGCGCGCCGAGAGGACGGCGATCCGGTCGCCGTGGTGCCCCGTCGTCACCTGCCGGTCGATGTCGCACTCCTCGGGGAGATAGGTGCGAAGCGCCGCTTCGACGCGCTTCTCGTCCTCGGTCGCGTAGCTGAATGCGCGGAGGTCGACGTAATGAAAGGGGACACTCGACATGCGGGGAGTCAGTGACGTTACTCGTCGCCGTCGGTGACTTCGAGGGCGTCCTCGGGCACGCCGGTTTCCTGGCCGTCCTCGAAGCTGACGGTGTAGGTGGCGTCGCCGAACATCGTCTCCATCACCTGTGTAATCGTCCCGGTTTCGCCGTCGTACTCGCTGTGTTTGTCGTGGAGGACGACGGAGTCGTCTTTCTCGAAGCTCATGTTCGGACCTTCCGCCGGCGCACATTTAAGACCGCTGATTCGGACGAACGCGTGACCACGAGTATAAGTTCGCCAGGGGCAAGATGGACGCATGGATCGAACACGGCGCGCGTATCTCGCCACGGCGATCGGAGGGGGCCTCGGTGCGACGGCCGGCTGTCTCGGCGGCAGCGGCGGTGCGAACGGCTGTACGATCGAGGACGAACCGACGGTGTCGTCGCTTCCGGCGCCGACGCTGGGGCCGGACGACGCCCCCGTTACCGTCGTCGCCTTCGAGGATTTCGCCTGTCCCCACTGTGCGACCTACAGCCTAGAGGAGTTCCCCGACCTGCGGTCGGAGTACGTCGACGCCGGCGTCGTTCGCTACGAGTTCCACGATTTCCCCATCCCGGTCGACGAGCGGTGGTCGTGGGAGGCCGCGAGCGCCGCCCGCGGCGTGCAAGACGAGGTCGACGACGGCACCTTCTTCGAGTACGCCGACGCGCTCTTCGAGAATCAGGGTGACTTCTCCGCAGGGCTGATCACGGAGCTCGCAGACGACGTCGGAGCGCCGGGCTGTGCGATTCAGGCCGACGCCGTCAATGAGAGTTACCGGCCGGTGATCGAGGCCGATCGCCAGCGTGCGATCGATCGTGGCGCCCAGGGGACGCCGGCCGTCTTCGTCGAGGGGCGGTCCGTCTCGCCCACCTACGACGCCATCGCGAACGCCGTCGAGGCCGAGCGGTAGGTCGGCTTCGACGCACACACCACGGCGCACTTGTCCGTCCGTCTCCAAGCGTGGTCCGATGAGCGACGATTCGGACGGTGGACGAGAACTCGGCCGTCGACACCTCCTCGCGGGAGCGGTCGGAGCGGGCCTCGTCGGCGTGGGCGTCGTCGGGAGCGGCGTGGTCGACGGTAGTGGCGTCGGCCTGGGGACCGACTCCGGCGGCGTCGACGGCGGCTCCGAGAGCGCCGGGACCGCCCTCCCCGTCGAGGTGTCGACGCTCGATGCCGTCGGCTCGACGGCCGGGACCACGCGGGTACCGGCGCCGGAAACGCCCACCGTGATCGACTGCTTCGCGACGTGGTGTGGCCCGTGCATCGAGCAGATGGACGCGCTCGGCACCATCCACGACCGCTACGACGACCGCGTGTCGTTCGTCTCCGTCACCAACGAGCGCTTCGGCGGCGGCCTCGACGCCGACGACCTGCGAGCCTGGTGGCGCGAACACGACGGTCGCTGGACGCTCGGCCACGACCCCGAGGGCGACCTGCTGGCAGCGCTCGGCGCGGACGGCCTCCCCTTCCTCGTCGTCACCGACGGCTCGGGAGCGGTCGTCTGGCGCCACGGCGGCGTCGCGTCCGCCGAGACGCTCGGTCGACGAGTCGAGTCGGCCCTCCGATGATCGAACCGGCCTTCGCCGGGACGGTTTCGTTCGCGGTGGGCGCCGGCCTCGCCACGTTCTTCGCGCCCTGTGCCTACCCGCTCCTTCCGGGGTACGTCGGCTACGTCCTCCAGGACGAGGGGACGGGAATCGGCGGGGCGACGGCCCGTGGCCTCGCCGCGTCCGCCGGGGCCGTCGTCGTCCTCGCCTGTCTCGGGGGGCTCCTCCTCGCCGTCGGCGGACGCCTCTCCCGTCACCTGCCGCTGCTCGAACCGCTGGTCGGCGCCGCGCTCGTCGGCCTCGGCGTCCTCGCCCTGACCGATCGGGCGCCGCGGCTCCACCTCCGATTGCCCGAACGCCGCGCGTCGGTGGCCGGCGCCGCCGTCTTCGGCGGGGGCTACGCCCTCGCCGCCGCGGGCTGTGTCGTCCCCGTGGTGCTCGGCGTCGTCACCCAGTCGCTGGCGCTCTCGCCGCCGCGGGCGGCCGTCGCGCTCGGGAGCTACGCCGCCGCGACGGCGCTCCCCCTGACTGGGGTGACGCTGCTCTCGGCTGTCGGGAGCGACGCCATCCGGACCTGGAGCGCCCACACGGGGACGATCACCCGACTCGCCGCCGTCGTCATGATTCTCGCCGGAGTAGCCCAGGTCGGCGCTTCGCTCCGGTATCTCGGCGTCGTCTGAGCGTCGCGTGACCGTCGTGGTTGAGGGGCTCTTCGACGACCGGACCAGACGCGCTTAGGGCGTCGAGCCCCTGTCGTCGGTATGGATCGACGGACGTATCTCGGGACGCTGAGTTCGACGGCACTCGGTACGGCGGCCGGCTGTCTCGGTAGCGGAGATCCGAACACGTCGCTCGACGAACCGGACCGACCGGAGGGGGTGGAAAGCGAGGCGTTGGCCTACCCGGCGTGGGGCGAACGCGTGCCGGACGTGACCCTTCCCGCACCGCTGACCGACGACCGGATCGATCTGCGCGGGGTGGACCGTCCGGTGCTCGTGAGCTTCTTTTACACCAACTGCATGAGCGTCTGTCCCCGCCTCGTCTCCGCGCTCCGGGAGGTACAGATCCACAGCGTCCAGAACGGCTACGCCGACGAGGTGGGTATCTACCCGATCACGTTCGATCCGGAGCGGGACACACCCGAGGGACTGCGCGAGTACGCGGAGCGAATGAACGTCGACCTGGATGCCGGCAACTGGCAGTTCCTCCGGCCGGAAAGCCGGGCGCGGGCGAAAGCCGTCGTCGAGGACGAGTTCGGCGTCGCCTTCCAACGGGACGACCCCGAGAACGGCGAGGGAAAGTACATGTTCACCCACATCGGCCTCGTCCTTCTGGTGAACGCCGACGGCTACGTCGAACGCGCCTACCGCGACCGGGAGGGAACGGAAGAACGGTACATCGAGGATCTGGAGACGGTTCGGACGGGCGGGGACGGACTGCTCTAGTCGTCGTGACCCCGCGCCGGCGTCTCCGGGGGTTCGTCCGACGCGAGGCGATGGCGCTCGGTGAACATCCGGGCTTGCAGCTCCCGGGACAGTGAGGCGTGGCGTGTCACCGTGTCGTGTGCCACGTTACGTTCCAACGTCGTCGTTCGGGGCGACGACGGGACCGCCCGCCGACCCCATCGTTTTGGTCACGGCGGCCCCAACGGCGGCCATGACGGTCTGGCTCCTCGGCGACCAGCTCCACCCCGACCACCACGTCCTCGACGGTGCGGACCGGATCCTGCTGGTGGAGGCCACGGCCTTCGCCGACCGGCGGCGTTACCACCCTCAGAAGCTCACGCTCGTCTTCGCCGCGATGCGTCACGCCCGGGACCGACTGCGCGAGGCGGGCTACGACGTCGAGTACCGGCAGGCGACGACGTTCGGCGCCGCCCTCGACGATCACTTCGACGCGCATCCGGACGACGACCTGCGGCTCATGCGGCCGCCGAGTCACGGCGCCGGCGAGCGGCTGAGCGAACTCGTCAACGCCCGCGACGGGTCGCTGACGCTCGTCGAGGACGACCGGTTCCTCTGTTCGCCCGCGGCCTTCGACGACTGGCACGGGGGTAGCGAGCGGCCGGCGACGACGCAGGCAGACGGCGCAGCCGACGACACCTTCCGCCACGAGGCGTTCTACCGCTGGCTGCGCCGTCGCGAGGGGATCCTGATGGACGGCGACGACCCCGTCGGCGGGAAGTGGAACTTCGACGAGGCGAACCGCGAGACACCCCCCGACAACTGGTCGCCGCCGCCGACGCCGCGGTTCGAGCCGGACGCCGTAACCCGCGAGACGCGAGACTGGGTGGTCGAACGGTTCGACACGTGGGGCGAGGTCGGGGGCTTTGCGTGGCCGGTCACTCGCGAGGACGCCCTCGCCGCACTCGATCACTTCGTCACCCACCGTCTTCCCCAGTTCGGCCCGTACCAGGACGCGATGGTCGGCGACGAATGGGCGCTCGCCCACTCGCTGCTGTCGTCGTCGCTGAACCTCGGGCTGTTGAAGCCGCGGGAGGTGATCGACGCCGCCGTCGACGCCTTCGACCGCGACGCCGCGCCCATCGAGAGCGTCGAGGGATTCGTGCGACAGGTGCTCGGCTGGCGGGAGTTCATGCGCCACGTCTACCGGCGGACGATGCCGGAACTGGCGACCGGCGACCTCCTGGATCGGTCGCGACCCCTCCCGTCGCTGTACTACGACGGCGAGACGCGGATGCAGTGTCTGTCCGAGGCCGTCCGGGGTGTCTACGAGCGCGGCTACGCACACCACATCGAGCGCCTGATGCTCCTGTCGAACTTCGCGACGCTGTACGGCGCCGACCCGGCCGAACTGAACGAGTGGTTTCACCTGGGCTTCGTCGACGCCTACCACTGGGTGACGACGCCGAACGTCCTCGGGATGGGAACGTTCGCCACCGACGCGTTCACCTCGAAGCCGTACGTCTCCTCGGGGAACTACGTCGACCGGATGAGCGACCACTGCGCGGCCTGTCCGTACGACGTCGACGCGACGACGGGCGCGGATGCCTGCCCGTTCAACGCGCTCTACTGGGCGTTCCTGAAAGAACACGAGGAGACGCTCCGCGGGACGGGACGAATGGGACTGATGTACAGCCACGTCGACCGGAAGGACGAAGCGGCGTGGGAGCGAATCGACGAGCGAGCGACGCGGTTACGCGAGCGGGCGGCCGAGGGGACGCTGTAGCTGGACGCGGTGAGAAATGTGAGACCTGCGTTTCGGCGGCGCTACCGAACGCCCGAGCCGAAGCTCGAGGGAATCTTACAGCCGTTCGAGGTTGGTCGCTCGCGGGCCCTTGTCAGCCTGCTCGATGTCGAACTCCACCTCCTGCCCCTCTTCGAGGTCCGGACCGCCGATGTCTTCCATGTGGAAGAAGACGTCTTCGTCCGAATCTTCAGTTTCGATGAACCCGTAGCCGCCAGTGTCGTTAAAGAACGCAACCGTACCAGTCGCCATTGCGTCCCACACGACGAAAAGCAGCGTCATAAGGTTTCCGGACGATTTTCGAAAGGTGTACTATCCACTATTTTTTGCGCCGAAATTGGACGTTTAGGTGTAGTTGCCGGGAGAAGCGGTCCTACTTCTCCCGGCCGAGCGTGTGAAACTCCTCGTTCGGGCGCATGTCCACGAAGCTCGCCAGTCGGTTGCTGAGGTTGAAGAAGGCCGTGATGGCACCGATATCCCATATTTCGCGCTCGGAGTAGCCGGCCTCGGCCAGCGCATCGAGGTCCGCCTCGGTCACGTCCCACGGCCGTTCGGTGAGCGTCACCGCCACGTCGAGCATGAGCAGTCGCTCGTCGCTCACGTCGGCGGTGCGGTAGTTGGCGACGAGCTGGTCGGCGAGCAGGGGATCGTCGGCGTAGATGCGCACCAGCGCGCCGTGGGCGACGTTGCAGTAGTAGCAGTGGTTGACCCCCGAGACGGCGACAACGATCATCTCGACCTCCTCGCGGTCGAGGGCCGTCCCCTCGACGAGGGCGTCGTGGTAGTCGACGAAGGCGCGGAACTGCTCGGGGGCGTACGCGAGCGCCGCGAAGACGTTCGGCGTGAAGCCGGCGCGTTCGGTCTCCGCGTCGATCCGCTCGCGCAGGTCGTCGGGCAGGTCCTCGTAGTCGGGAACCGGGAACCGGGCCATCGCGTCGTCGTCCATACGCCGGCCACGGAGCGAGGGGTCAAAAGGTCACGCCACCCGCAGGGCGACGACCCCCGCAACCGCCGTCACACAGACCCCGACCGCGAGGAGGACGTAGTTGGCGAGGGTGTTGTCGGCGCGGGTGAGAGAGACCGAGACGTCACGCCCCGACAGCGGCCAGAGGAGCGGCACCCCCGCGGGCGTCAGCGCGTCGGCGAGGAGGTGGGCGAGGATCCCGAGAGTGCCGATGCCGAAGCCGAAGGCGGCGAGCGTCGCCCGGTCGGCGTCGAGAACCGACGAGAGACCGACGCCCGCACCGGCGCCGACGGCGCCGACCACGAGGGCGAAAGCGAGCGTGTGCGTGGGCCCACGATGCGAGACGACGGGCAGACGATGATCCACGTCCGGGAGCGTCGACAGCCAGAGCATGGCCGCGCCGCCGACGAAGGCGAGGTCGGGCCGGCCGCCGAGGACGAACGCGAGGCCGACCGGCGCGAACACGAGCAGTGAGACGCCCCAGTGGCCCCGTCGGTACATGAGTGGTGGTGAGTCGTGAACCGACCAGAACCTTTCGGCCGGGGGAGACGGCAATCGCCCCTGGCACGGTCGGCGAGCGGCGCTGGCGTGACGTCGAGGCCGCGCTACCGGGCGGTGAGCGCGGCGGCTGGAAGGGCGTAGCAGGTACCGTGCCCACGGTGCGGGGACCACGTCACGGAGCGGTCAGGGCGAGCCGCGTCCGATCACTCCTCGACGACGACGGTCCCCTCCATCCCCGCTGCCTCGTGCGGGATACAGAAGTAGGCGTGTTCGCCCGCCGTTTCGAACGTACGGACGTAAGACTGGCCGGACTGAACGGCGCCCTCGCCGTTCTCCCAGCCGGTCCGGGCGGCCGCCTCGGACTCGAACCCGCCGGAGGCCCAGTAGGTCGCGCCGTCGGGGATGCCGTCGCCGTAGGCGCTGACGCTGTGGGGTTCGCCTTCGGCGTACCGCCAAGCGACCGTATCGCCGACGGAGACGGCGAGTTCGGCCGGCTCGAACGCGACGGCCGTCATGTCCACGACGTGGTCTGCGTCGTCGGGGACGCCCTCGACGACGCTGGGGCCGCCCTGGAGGTCGGACGAGCGGCCGCCGCCCTCGCCACCACCGTCGGCAGACATCTCGGGGGCCTCGTCCACGGCGCCCGCGACGGCGAAAAACGCCGTCCGGGTGGCTTGCGCGAATCGCTCGGCTGCGGCGTCGGCGTCGCCCCCGTCGAGCGCGCTGACGTAGTCCGAGAGCGCCGTCTCGAACGCCTCGTAGGTCGCTTCGTCGCCCTCCTCCAGTGCCTCGTGGACCCGCGCGTTCTCGAAGGCCGCGAACACGTCACCCATCAGAGGTGCGGCGTTCACGTCGCCGCCCGCGCCGCCGTTCTCGACGACCGCGTAGACGGCCGCGGTCGCCTCGTCGGCGAACCCGGTCGCGGCGTCGGCGGCGTCGGCGTCGCCGGTCGTCGCCGAACGGAGGGAGCCGAGTGCCTCTTCGAAGGATTCGTAGCGCTCCTCGCTGGCCTCCTCGACGGCCTCGTGGAAGCCGTTGGCGCCGCCCTCGAAGTAGGCGAAGGCGTCGCTCGCGACCGTCTCGGCGCGATCGGTTGCGCCGACCGTCGCGAGGACGCCCGCATCGCCCGCGCGCCCGATCATGTACGTCGCGGCGGCGGCGCTCGCGACGGGCGTGTTGGCCGACGCCTCGTACTGGATTAACGCGTCCATCGCGCCGGTGACGTGTGTCTCGACCGCCTCGTCCTCGCCCGCACGGAAGGCGTCGGGCAGGGCCGCCAGATGATCCTCTTCGAACGTATGATAGAGATCCTCGCTCGTCTCCTCCAATCGCTCGTGGAAGTCGGCTTCGTTCTCCTCGAAGCGGGCGAAGAGGTCCTCCGCGATGGCCGCCGCGACGGCCCCCTCACCCTGCAGGTAGCGCTCACGGGCGTCCCCGAGTCGGGCGCGGAAGAAGCCGGATTCGAGGATCGGCGCCGCGTCGCCGGCGAGCGCCTCGATACCCGCCGTGAGGCCGTCGTGGGTCGTCGACACGGCGTCGTCGACGGCCGCGTCGTCGCCGTCCTCGATGGCCGTGATGAGCGCCTCTAGCCCCTCGTGTTCGAACTGCGCGTACGCCGACTCGCTGGCCTCTTCCAGCGCCTCGTGGGCGCGGGCGCCCTCGAAATGCTGGAGGATCGACTGCGCGGCGGCCGTCGCGGCCTCTTGCTGGCCGGCCTCGTAGAGCCACGCGGCGTCGCGGACGCGGGCACGGTAGCCGTTCAGCCCGGCGGCGTGGGCGACGCCGACCCCCGGGCCGCCCAGTCCGGCGGCCGTCTCGGCGTCGAAGCCGACGGCACCCATCAGGGAGAGATGTCCGATCCCCGCGACCGGTTCGGAGACGAGTTCGTAGGCGGCGTCGACGGCACCCTGCGACGAGGAGCGGGCGGCCTCGTGGACCGCCTCGACGTCGCCTGCCTCCGCGGCAGCGACGGCTTCCTCCATGCCGCCTTCGAAGGCCTCGTAGTACTCTTCGCCCGCCGATTCGACGACGTCGTGGACCGCGGCCCCCTCGAAGTCGGCGAAGGCCGCCTGTCCGATCGTCGCCGCCGCGTCGGTCATGCCAGCCGTCGCGAGGGCGTCCACGTCGCGAACGCGGGCGGCGTAGACGAAGACGGTGAACGCGTCGGCTATCTCGCCGGTGGTTCGCCCCCGCTGGGCCGCGAGCAGGTTCGTCTCCGCCTCGGTCAACGCCGCCATCGCATCCTCGGTCGCTCCCTCCTCGAGTCCGGCACGGGCCGAGCCGAGCGCATCCTCGAAGGACTCGTAGGTCGACTCGCTGGTTGATTCTAATCCCTCGTGGGCACCCCACTCGCCGCCGGCGTTCTCGAACCGGGCGAAGACGTCGCCGACGAGTCGCGCCGCCGCCGCGTCGTGGCCGGTGCGGCCGAGCGCCATCGCGTCGTGGAGACGAGCGCGCATCACGTTCCACTCGGCGGCCAGCGCCGTCGCCGCGGACGCCCCGACGTCGGGGGCAACCTCGGTGGGTTCGGGCGTGTCGGTCGCCGTCGCCGTCGCCGTGTCGGTTGCAGTGGCCGTCTCGTCGTCCGCTTCGGTGCCACTCCGGCCCCCACAGCCGGCCAGTCCGGCGCTTCCGAGGGTGACGGCAGTCGTTTCGAGCAGTCGTCGTCTGGTCTGCTGCATATATTTTTAGGCTTGCCTAAAACACAAAAGTGCGTCGATTTTTAGGTCGGCCAAAAAATCTGCGGCGCGGATGAACCGCGAAACGGCGGAAGGGATGTAGCCCACGGTAGGGAACCGCCAGTAGGGAAACTCTCCCCGTATTACGCCGACCCGATTCGGCCCTCCCGCCCCGTGGTGTCGCGGGCGCGCCCGCCGCTCCGGGGCGATTTGTCGGTCGGTTCGAGCGTGGATCGGTCGAGTCGCTGCACGGTTTTAGGCTAGCCTAAAGAAACAAAAAGCCACCGATTTTTAGGTTGGCCAAAATCAGTCGCGGAGGAACCGATCGAATGCCGACGCGAAGGCGGTGTCGTCCTCGGTGGCCTGCTCCCACTCGACGAGTCCGCGCTCCTCGCGTGTCCCCTCGATGGTGTTGTCGAGGACGAACGCGACCAGGCCGCCGACAGCCATGCCCGTCGAGCCGATGACGTAGATGGTGTCGGCGACGGCGCGGGCGCCCAAGACGGGGCCGAGGACCGTGACGCCGGCCATCCCCTGGCGGAACGCCTCCGCGCTCCCGACGTTGCCCATGTACGCGGGAATCGCGAGGCCGGTAAAGAGGGCGATGCCGACGACGAAGACGTTGCGCGAGGAGTTCAGATCGACGTACTCCAGGTTCGAGAGGCCGACGGCGACGATTTGGCCGAACATGGCGACGTAGAGGCCGCCGACGATGGGATCGGGGATGGTCGCGATCAGTTGGCCGAAGTAGCCGACGAAGCCGACCAAAAGCATCACGACGGCACCGATCTGGACGACGTAGCGGGATGCGACGCCGGTGAGGCCGATGGCGCCGATGTTCTCGGAGTAGGAGGTGGAGCCGCCGGTGCCCATCAGGCCGGCGAAGACGTTCATCAGTCCCTCCATCCCGATGCCGTGGTTGATGCGGCCCTCGCTCGGGGCGCCCATCCCCGAGAGACGGGCGACGGCGTGGTAGTCGCCGAACGACTCCAGCATCGACGCCGCGACGCCCGCGAGCATCCCGATGACGTACGCCGTCTCGATGCGGGGGGTTCCCCACTGGAGGGGATGGATGGGCATGATCGCCGGAGCCGCGGCCACCGACGCCAGATCGACGTAGCCGGAGGTTCCCGGCGCCAAGACGCCGGCGACCGAGAGGACGGCGGCGAGGAGCCACGCCACGACGACGCCGAGCAGGACCGGGAACAGCTGGAAGGCCCGGGACGCGTCGCCGAGATACTGCGAGAACAGGACGATCAGGACGAGCGTCAGGCCGAGCAGCCACCAGTTGCCGGTCGCGGCCGTCACCTGCGGCGCGTTGAACAGCGCCAGCCCGATGAGCGCGATTGTCGGCGCGATGATGACCGGCGAGAGATACGCCCGGAGCCGACCGAGCAGACCGAAGTAACCGATCGCCACCTCCACGACCGCGGCGACGACGATGGCACCCTGTAGCTGGAGGAGCGCCGCCTCCCACGCCGGCCCCGTGGGGTTGCTCGCCTGGACCACACCGATGACCGCGAGCGCCGGCGCCAGCATCGAGAACGGGGCCCCCTGAACGATGGGGTAGCGGTTGCCGAACGTCGTCTGTGCGAGCGTCGCAATCCCCGAGACAACGAAGAAGGTCCCGACGAAGCGCGGAATCACCGACTCCGGCATCCCGAGCGCGCCGGCGAGGATCAGCGGCACGGCGACGTTGGCGCCGACCATCGTCAGGTAATGCTGGATGCCGAGCAGCACCGACGTGCCGAGCGGTGGTTTGTCGTCGATACCGTACGAGACGAACCCCGCACGATCCTCCCGATCGCTCATCGCTCCGTCTCACCCGAGTACATACGGCACGCCTCACCGGGCAGGCATGTAAAATCGATCGGAACGGAACGGCGCGACGCCGGCCGAAAACATCAGGGCAGCGGCGGCCGTCGGTCCGTTCGATGCGGGACCCGAACAGGGATTCCGACGCCGACGCCGACGCCGGTTGGGAGCCCTCGGGACCACACGACACGGCCTCGGAATACGACCCCGCGGCCCTCTGTTACGACGGTGAACGGGTCGTCGAGCGAGCGCCCCTCGGTGCCGGCTGGGCGGCGGTCACGACACATCGCGTCCTGGCGTACAACCCGGACGCCGACGGCCGCCGATTCGAGGCGATCGATCGACCGAACGTCAGCGACGTCACCGTCGACGCGGCGGGCGACCGGCGCCTCCTCGGGTGGGGGCTTCGGGCCGGCGTGTACGGGCTGGCGGGCGTCGGCGGCGGCGCCGCGCTCCGAGCGATGGATCTCGGCGAGACGCTGTCGGTGAACGCGAACACGGGCGCCGCACCGATCGGGAGTGTCCTCGCGGTGACCGACGCCCTCGCCGGCGCGCTGGCCCTCCTCACGACCCTCCTCCTTGTCGGTGGCATCGGCCTCGTCGGCGGCTCGCTGGCGCTTCTGGCCCGGTACGTCCGGACGCGCCGGCCGGCGCTCGTCGTCGATCGCTTCGGCGCCGAGCCGATCCGGCTGGTCGCACCGCGATCCGACGGGGAGCGGGCGGCGACGGCGCTGTCGGCCGCGCTGGAGCGCTGACGGGGTCGTCGACGCCACCCGTCCGCCAATCCGATCCGACGGCGTCGTTCGAACGGCCGACGCCGGCGCCGGACCGGCCCGCGACGCGGCGTCGCTCCGTACCTTGAAATCTTTATACGTTGTGACCGTTTACTGCCGGTAATGACGGTCGAAGCGACCAGTGCTGGAGCCATCCTCTTCCGCGACACCCGCGGCCATCGGGAGTATCTCCTCCTGAAGAGCCGTCCGGGGGACTGGGAGTTCCCCAAAGGCGGGGTCGAAGGCGACGAGGAACTTCAGCAGACTGCGATCAGGGAAGTGAGCGAGGAAGCCGGCATCGAGGATTTCCGACTCATCGACGGCTTCCGCGAGGAGTACGACTACGTCTTCGAGGCCGGCGGCAACACCATCCACAAGACGGTCCATCTGTTCATCGCCCGGTCGTTCGAGGCCAGCGCCGAACTCTCGAACGAACATCGCGACCTCCAGTGGCGCGATTACGAGCAGGCGATCAACACCATCACGCAGGACGGCCCCCGAGAGATACTCGAACAGGCCCACGGATATCTCGACGAACTCGTCGACGAGGCGGACGCCGGCGACGGCAGCCGAACGTACATCGGCTAGTGACCTACCCCGGTGACGCCGAGTTCGGCTTCGAGCTCGTCACCTGCCGGTGGGCCGAGCGCGCGTGGCCACCCGACCGCGACACCGACACCGTCCCCGTCGTCGCTCGGCAACTCGGCACGCAGCGGCGCCGCTGGGACACCGTCGTCGTCGAGGCCGATCCGGACGGCCTCGACGCCCGCGCCGCCTTCGGCGAAGGGACGCTCGATTCTGACCTCCTGCACGTCGTCCGCCACGCGCCCACCGAGTGGGCGTGGTATCGCGACGCCCTCCCCGACCCCGGCTACCCCTGGCGGTACGTCCGCGCGGCCGTCCACCGGGCCGACGCTCGGGGCGTCGTCGAGACGCGCCGGCGAGGGAACCGAATCGAGATCCGGCGGGTCGCGCCGTATCCGGACTGGGTGCGTCGAATCGTCGCGGTCGAGAACAAGCCGGACCTAGACGCGAGCGCGGCGCGGGCGCTCGCCGACCAGCTAACCCACGACGTCGAGACGGCACTTGCCGACGAGGTGTGGGTCGCCACCGCGGCCACCGACGAGACGGTCGAACCCGCGCTGCTCGAGGATCTGCCGGTCGAAGCGGGCGTGCTCGCGCTCGATTTCGACGACGTCTCCGGTCCCGACGCCACCGTGGCCTGGCACCCCGCGACACTCGACCCGACGGGCGGCGAATCCACGTCCGTCGCGGAGAAGGCGGACAAGCGCCTCGAAATCGCCGAGCGGGCGTACGGTTCGGGCTGGCGATCCTACGTCGAGACGATGCGACCCGACTGCCGGTGGTTCGAACTCCGCGACCGCGCGGGCGCGTTCGTTCCGTGGTGTGCGGCGAAGTCGTGTCACCAGACAGCGGCGGCGTGTTCCGGTGACTGCCCCGACTTCCAGCCCGAACCGCCGGCCTGGCGCACCCGCGGGTGGCCGATCGAGGGGGGGCCGGGGAAGGGGATCCAGCGGTTGCTGGCGGCGCGGCGCCGCCGGCGTCGCCATCCCTAGACGACTTCGACGTCGACCCCGTCGCGCTCGACGGCGAGTTTGAACGTCGGGACGGTCCGGTAGACGACTTCGACGACCCCCTTGCGACGGAGGCTCTGGAGGGCCTCCCGAACCGCGTCGACCTCGGGGTCGGCGTCGAACGCCTCCCGGATCTTCTGGAGGACGCTCACGACGCTCTCGGAGCGTTCGTCCGGGCCGGCGACCACCTCGAACACCTGCGCCTCGAGTTCGGGGACGCGGATGACGTCGACGCCGTCCTCGTCGCCCTCGACGCCGGGTTCGACGCCGGTCAGTTCGGCGGCCTCCGGCGTCGCACAGATGTAGCTGTCCTCGTTGCGGTAGTAGTAGTCGCTCAGGTGCTCCTCCAGATAGCCGTGCACCTCGCTGCCGCTCTCCATCTCCCAGCACTCCTGCAATTCCTTGTTTTTCGTCGGCTGGAGGCGGACCACGTCCGCCAGCCGCTCGCGTTCCGCTGCCGACAGTGTCATCGCCCGCCGGTTCGGGCGTCGCCCATATCCGTGTTCCGCTCCGGATCCGACTCCAGACCCGGGCGGGCGACGAACCGCGCCCAGAGCACGAGCACCGAGGGGAGCACGACGACGGAGGTGAGGTACGCGTACAGAACGCTAAGCGCGATCAACACCCCGAATACGCCGATGGCGGGGTTGAGCGCGAGCGCGAGCACGCCGACGCCGAACACCGTCGTCAGCATGCTCCCGGTCAGCGCCCCGCCGGTCCCCACGACGGTCCGTCGCAACGCCGGATAGAGGTCACGCTCGGCGTACTCGTCGGCGAATCGGTGGACGATGTGGACGGAGTAGTCGATGCCGAGGCCGACGGCGATGGCGAGGATGGTCCCGTTGATCGCGTTGAATCGGATCCCGAACAGCCGCATCGACGCGACGAGCGCGACTACGGTGACGAGAATCGGAACGACGTTGGCCACCCCGAGCGACGGCCGACCCTCGACGATCCAGTAGACGAGAAGCAGGAACGACGCCGCTCCGAGGAGCGTCAGGACGAGACTCTGGATCACGGTTTCGAGGACGAGCGCGAGTGCCTCGTCGAAGATGACTGCGTTGCCCGTCGGCTGAGCGTGATACCGCATCCCGTCGGCCACGCGGTACGCGTCGTCGGTGATGGCGTCGTTCGGTTCGTCGCCGTCGACGGTGTAGACGACGAGTGCGCTCCGCCGGTCGGCGCTCAGAAATTCCGACAGGTCGTCCTCGCCGGTCGACGCCGCCATCGCCGCGTACACCTGTGACAGGTCGTCGTCGGGGACACCGTCGGCGTCGCGGTCGTTGCGCTCAACGACCCGCCGAACGTCGGGGTCGGTTTCGGACCGGGCCCGGATCAGCGTCACGACGCTCCGGGAGTCGGCGTGTTGCCCCTCGCGCTCGAACGTCGGGGGCGGATCGCGTCCGGCCCGGTGGAGGCGTTCGAGCGCCGTGTCCTCCCGCATCGGCCCCTCGACGTACAGCAGGACCCGATCCTCCTGCTCGAAGTTGGCCTCCCGGAAGTCGTCGAGTTTCACGTATTCGAACTCCGCAGGCGGTCGGATCGGCTCCGGGAGCTGCTGGAGGTAGGCCGGCGTCTCCGCGGCCGGCTGGAAGTCGTCCGGGCTGAACCCCGTCTCGACGCCGGTCGCGTAGACACCGCCGCCGGCCGTCGCGAGGACGACGAGGAGCACGAACAGCACCGGCGCGCGCTCCGCGATGGCGACGCCCCCGCCGAGGAGTCGCCCCAGCGGCGACGACTCGGATCCGAACGGTGTCTGGGAGACTGTCGGAATCGGGTACCGTTCGCGGAGGCGGTCCACCGACACCTTCGTCGCGGGGACGAACACCCCGAAGATGAGGAAGGTGAAGACGATGCCGGCAGCTGCAGTGATACCGAAATCGCGCGTCGGCGGAAAGGCGCTCACGACGTTCGAGAGGAAGCCGATGGCGGAGGTGCCCATCACGATGAAGAAAGCGACACCCACCTGATCGGTCGTCAGGCGCATCGACTCCTCGACGCCCCGTCCGGCGACGCGCTCCTCACGGTAGCGGTTGATCGCGTGGATACCGAAGTCGATTCCCACCGCGATCAGGATGGGTGGCACCGCGATCAACAGCACGGCAAAGGGGATGCCGACCAGGCCGACGAACCCGAACGTCCAGATCAGGGTCATGACGATACCGGCGAGGCCGATCAGGAGGTCGACCGGATCGCGGTAGGCCACGGCCAGCATGAGCACGATGAGAGCGAGTGCGACGGGCAACACCACCGTCAGCGTCGTGGTCGTCGTATCCGGTGGCGTTCCGAGGACGTCGAGGGTCGTGGCGCTCGCCTCGGTCGCGACGATCCGTTCGATGCGCTCCTCGCCGTTGGGCGGGAACTCCGACGCCCCGCCGGGGCCGCCATCGCTCCCGGCACCCGGTCCGGCCCGGTGGGTGATCGTCGCCTCCATCGCGGCGGCCGACGCCGACCGCCGGTTGAAGTCCGTGCTCAGTCGGGAGCGGAACTCCGGATCGTCGGCCGCCCGTCGAACGGCCGCGTCGATCTCGCCGGGCGTCGCCCGCTCGACCGCCCGGATCTGGTCGCCGAGGGAGTCGGCGGAGGGGTCGAGGGCTCGCGCGACCCGCCGGGCCGGACTCGACGTCTCCGCCACCCGAAGGGGGTCGCTTTCGGTGACCCGCTCTTGCGTGCGGAGCATGTCGAGTAGTGCGGGTTTCGAGAGGACGTTCTGGTCGCGCTGGATCAGCGTCGTCGTCGTGTTGACCTGTGAGAAACTCGCGTCGAAATCCTCCTGGACCTGCTCCAGGGCCCGGTACGACGGGAGTTCCTCGACGAACTGCTGCTGGCCGCTCTCGGTCTGGATACCCCCAAGTCCGCCGGCGAACACCGCCGTCGCTACCAGAAAGCAGAGGACGACCGTTCGCGAGTGTCCGACGATGCAGGCGTCGACGTGGTCAAGCAGCCACTGGTAGTTCATGGGTCGGGGGCATCGATGCCGCGCGGTCGGGTCCGCTACCGGCAACTCCGGTCCGACGCGTAAAGTTTCGACGGCAATCGATCCGGGAACGGAGCCCGGAACCGAGAACCGACAGGCTCCGGCGGATCACCGGACTGCCGCCGACGTGGCGAGCCCCCCCAGTACGGCGACCGTCGACGGTATCGCGTTCACGTGGCCGACGTCCTCGTCGACTCCGGTACCAGCCACCGATCGGCAGCCGGAGCCGTGTCGCGCCCGACGTACAGCAACGCCGAGTAGGGCGTCTCATTGATCGGCCATCACCTGCTCGACTTTCGGTGCGGGTAGATTCCGCCCGGTGACGGGAATCGCGACCGTCGTGCCCGCAATCTCGTCACGAATCTCGTCCAGAACGGCGAACGGCGGCGCACAGGCACCTTCCATCAGAATGCGCTCCTCTCGGAACATCGCGGCGACCGTCTCGACGATCGCCTCCTCACTGACTGTGTACATCCCGTCTAAGTGTTCGCGCATCACCCTCACCGGGAGGACGTACGGGACGCGAGCCGCGATGCCATCGGCGAAGGTGTTGGCCTCGTCCTGTGGAGTCAGATCGCCGGTCTGCCAGGCCCGGTACGCCGCGTCCACGCTGGCGGCCTGGACGCCGATCACGTCGGCATCGGTGACCATGCCGACCGACAGGCTGTAGCCGGCACCGATGCTGCCGGCACCGATCGGCCCGACGACGATATCGACGTCGGGGAGCGCTTCGGCAATCTCCAGGCCGGCGGTGCCGGTGCCGGCGATCACCAGCCGCTCGTTTCCCGGGTGGACGTAGCGGTACCCCTCCTCGGCGGCCAGATCGGCAGCCCATTCGGCCGAGTCATCGTAGTCGGCTCCGACGACTTCGACACGGCCCCCGAGTCGCTCGATCCCGTCGATCCGGTTTTGCCCTGTCTCCTCGGGAACGGCGACGACTGCTTCGGTGTCGAACCAGCGGGCGGCCTGCGCAAGTGCCCGCCCGTAGTTGCCGGTACTCGCCGTCACCACTCCGCGGTCACGGAACGCGGCGTCCAGATCGGCGAGGAGTGTCGTCACGCCACGAATCTTGAACGATCCCGTCGGGAGGGTATCCTCACGTTTCAGGTAGACGTCGGCGTCGTACTCCTTCGATAGCCACTCGCTTTTGACCAGCGGCGTCCGAGGGAGACGGTCGCGGAGCGTCCGCCGGGCGCGGTATACACTGGCTGTCGTCGGCGGAGTGAGGTCGTGGTACTCGAAGACGGTCGAGGCGTCCGGGGAGTCGACGCGTCGGTGGCCGGGACGTGCCATACCCGGACGTTGTACTCGGGGGGCCTGAAGCTACCCCTCACGTCGTCGGCAGCCAACGGCACCGACTCCGCCCGCCACCCCGAACGTTTAGGCTCCTGGCAGTCGTCGGGACTGGCGTGTCCTGGAACACCGTCACGCTCGACGTCGCCGACGGCGTCGCTCGACTCACGGTCGACCGTCCCGACGCCCTGAACGCCATGAACAGCGAGACACTCGACGAACTCGGCGACGCCATCGCCGAGGCCGAGGCGGCGGACGCGCGCGTACTCGTCCTCACCGGGGCCGGCGACGACGCCTTCATCGCCGGCGCCGACATCGACTACATGCGGGAGTTCTCGACGCCGGAGGCGCTCGCCTACGCCGAACGCGGGCAGGCGGTCGTCCGCGACCTGCTCTCCTATCCCGGCGTGACCATCGCCGCCATCAACGGCTACGCCTTCGGCGGCGGCTGCGAGTTCGCGTTGGCCTGTGACCTCCGGGTGGCGAGCGAGCGCGCCGCCATCGGCCAGACCGAGATCGATCTCGGCATCATCCCCGGCTGGGGTGGCACGCAACTCCTCCAGCGGCTCGTCCCCGACGAGACGGCGCGTCGGCTGATCCTCTTCGGCGAGCGCCTCGACGCGAGCGACGCCCACGAGCGTGGACTGATCGGCGAAGTCGTCGCCCACGACGAACTCTACGACCACGTCGACGAACTCGCGGTCGAGCTGGCAGCGAAGCCCCGTCACGCCCTCTACGCCGCCAAGGAGGCACTCAACGCCTTCCACGAGGGTGGCCTCGAATCCGGGCTGAACGTCGAGCGTCGGGCTTGGAGCGGCCTGTTCGGAACCCACGACCAGCGCGAGGGGATGGCGGCGTTCGTCGACAAGCGGGAGCCGGAGTTCGAGTAACCGGCCGCGGATCGTAGCCGTCCGTCGCACCGGTCGGGCTCGTATCGGGCACCTCGTGTCGGTTCCGACCACGGCTACGCCACTGCCGTCCCGGCGGGGTCGCTCGTCTCCGTCACTCGCGCCCACACCGCATTGCCGCTGGCCGCGAGCGCTGCCAGCGCACCGGCGGCGCCGAGGGGGCCACGGTTGTGGGTTCGCGGCCGCCGACGCGGGCCCACCTCTAAGTATGGAGGGGTCGTACGGCGTGACATGAGCGAGCGCGTGAAACTGAGCCGGGTCGAATCCGCCTTCGAGCGTCTCGACTACCCCGTCACCCGCGACGATGCGGCCGCCGAATTCGCCGACGTCACCGTTACGTTCGCCGACGGCGAGGCAAACCTCGGCGAACTCGTCTCGGAGGTGGGAAGCGACGCCTTCCACGGCACGGACGAACTGTTCGCCGAAATCCAGAACGTCCTCCCGGTCGAGGCCGTGGGCGAACCCGGGCAGTCGGACGGCGACGCGTAACCGACGTATCCGTGGGTTAAAGACCGTCGAGAGTCAGGATCCGAGTCACCATGGAGTTCTGCGACGAATGTGGATCGATGATGCAGACGGAGGACGGGCTGTGGATCTGTACGCAGTGTGGTCACGAGGCGCCGCGTGACGCGGCGGCCGAATCCGAGATGGTCACCACACAGGCACAGGAGGAGTCGGAGATCATCGAGTCCGGCGGCGGCTCCAGCGGCCTGCCGACGACGAGTGCCGACTGTCCCGACTGTGACAACGACGAGGCCTACTGGTACATGCAACAGATCCGCGCGGCCGACGAGTCGGAGACGCGCTTTTTCGTCTGCACCGAGTGCGAGCACAAGTGGCGCGAGGACGATCACTGATACGGCCGGGTTTCCGGCCGTCGTCGATGGGCGCTCGCTCACGGTAGTCCGTCCCGACCGCCGTGTCGCCGCGGCGGTGAAGATTTATATCGACGACGCTCCCCTGGCCTAGGCGCGATGGTCGACCCGCCGTCGGTTCCGGAGGAGCGACTCGCAGACTGGCGGCGAGCGGAGACGGTGACCGACACGCCGTTCTCGGCGCCCGGCCTCACCGTCACGGCGCACGTCCAACTCTACGAGGACACCCGTCTCCGTGCGACCGTCCGCGATCGGACGGGCGTCGACCGTAGCTGGCGGTTCTTTCTCGCCACGCGCCTCGAACTCACTCCCCGACCGCCGGTGACCGGCGCGCTCCGGGGACTGGTCGCGTCGCGCGCGGCGCACGGCTTCGCCGACCGCCTCGAATCCCACGGATTCGAGCGGGTCGAACGGGTCGAGCGTCGCTCCCTCCGCGTCGGCGACGACGACGCGCGTCTGTTCGGCTACGACGCCCGCTGTCGGGTCGAAGGGATCACACTCTCCGTCGACGGCTGGCTGGCTGTCTGGGCGCCGGACCGGGATTTCAGACTGGCCGGCGGCGCCTACCCGACCGCCGTCGTCGAGGGTGAAGACGGGAGCGGCAACGAGAGCGCAAGGGCCGAGACGGCCGCCGCGCTCGCGGACTGTCTCGACCCCGCGGTGTTCCGGGCGGAGCTGCTCGAACTGATCCGGGGCGTCGGCTAGGCCCACCGCCCGCGGAGCGCCGCGAGGAGGAGGCCGCCGAGGCTGACACGCGCCGGTGCGGTGCCGAGCGCACGAGAGAGGGCACCGGGATCGACGTCCGCTCCAGCCCGGGCGACGCTCCGGCCACCCACCCTGATGTCGAGAGTTACGTCGGCGTCCCGGAGAAACTCGAGGAGGGGGGCGTCGAGCGGCGGGACACTCGTCCGGGCGAGCCGTCGGACGACCGAGAGCGACGGGGCCGCCACGACGACGAGGTCGCCGTATCCCCGGATCCGCACCGTCACGTCGTCGATCGTGAGGGTCAGATCGGCGTCGACGTCGACCGCCCGGGGGAAGTCGGTCTCGGTCACTCCTCGTCGTGGTCCCGGTCGCGAGTCCTGATGCGGACCGTGCCGTCGAGACGCCAGCGGGCGTGATCGGCGTCGGCTCCCATCCGGTCCGGGACGCGTATCTCCAGATCGTCGAACTCGTAGGTGATCTCGGCGCCACGACCCGTGAGGCGCTCGTAGAGGCCGACCGCCAGTTCGGGCCACGTCCGCACGTCGTCGATCTCCGCACCGCGCTCCCGGCTCATGGTTCCCAGTTCGACGGCCACGCACTTATACCGTCGGTCGTTTTGCATCGCTCGGGGCGCCAGGTTCTTTGGAGCGCACCCGTAACTCGTGGCATGCGACCGACATCCGGCGGCTCGCGACGGACGATGCTCGTCGTCGTTCTGGCGACCCTCGCGGCCGTCACCGGCGCCGCAATCACGACCGGTCAGCCCTCACAGCCGACCGGCGACGCGGTACTCAACGATACCCGGGACCGCTACGCCGACGCCGAGAGTCTCGTGACGACGGCGAACGTCACCTTCGACAACGGGACGGCGACCCGATCGGCCACCGTCGAGTTCGCCGCCGCCGGCAACCAGTCGCGGACGGTCGTTCGGGCGCCGAACGAAACCCACCGGACCGGAGTGAACGAGAGCGTCGCGTGGTACGTCGGCCCCAACCGCACCGCCGCGTGGGAGCGAAACGCCTCGGTCGCCCCGGTCGACGACGACTCGATGCCCACCGACCTCGCCAACCGCTCGGTCGAAGACTGGGAGAACGTGACCGCCGAGTATCTCCGGCGTGGGACTGTCGACGGCACCGACGCACACGTGATAGAACTACGCCACGACGACGACACGCAAGCGACACTCTGGATCGCCCGGTCGGACTCGCGACTGCTCCGGGTGGAGACGACCGACGGCGCCGACCGGACGACGGTCGACTATCGGGACACCCGATTCAACGCGAGCGTCCACGACAGCACCTTCGACCCACCGGCCGACCGCATCTCGGTGACGTCGGTCGACCACTACGACACCTTCCCGGCGGCGCAGGCGAACACGACGCTCGACCTGCCGTCGCTGGATGCCACACTCCGCGAAGCGACCGTGCTGACGCGGGCGTCGGCGACGACGGTCGCCCAGGAGTATCGCGACGCCGGGGACAACGTGACTGTCGTCTCGACGACCGCCGACCGCGAGTTCGACGACGGGAACGCCACCGAAGTGACGGTGAACGGCCACGCCGCCAACGTCACGTCGGCCCGTGATCGTGCCGTCGTCTACTGGGAGCGCGACGGGGTGTGGACTGCCGTCGTCGTCGACGCGGATACGGACCGCGCGGTGGACCTGGCTCGTCGACTGGACGAGTGAACGTCACGCAGAACCCGCGGAAACTCGCGTATCGTCCACCCGTAACGCGGTGAAATCGGTCGTGTGTTTCCCTCCCACGCAACGTTTAATACTGCCGTGGCCCACGATTCGAATATGGCTTCGAAGCGTTCCACCGCCACGCGCATTGCCGCTCGGACGAGTTCCATCGAGGACTCCGGCATCTTCTTTACAGCGCTGGCGACGTGCAAACGCTTCGGAACCGGACGAAACGCCTCCGACGCGGGCAGATCGAGGGCGTTACACCACCGGTCGGCCGATGGTCACGGCCGCTAGCGTGGCATGAGCGTCTCACAGCATCCGGTCGCACTCCGCCTCGAGCAACAGGTGGGCGGTGCGACCAAGCTCCTCGCCACGGTGATGGCCCTCCCGCTGATCGACGGCATCTTCCCGGCGTTGATCCTCGCGGGGGCGCTTAGCTACCCGTTCGGTATCCTCGAAACCGGCCTGCTCATCTTCGGTGGGTCGGCCACCGTCGCGGTCGTTCTCGCGGAGATGGACGGCTCGCCGCGCGAGCGGATGCGCGCCATCGCGGTGTTGGGGGCCGTGTTGCTCCCGGCGGCCGCGATCGAGGCGGCGCTGGCGCCGACGGTCCAGACCGTAATCGACATGGCCGTCTTCCAGCGTTTCGCCGGCCTGGTCATCCTGACCGTGGCGGCGAAGACGGCGAGCGCCAGAATCGGCGAGTATCTCCCCCGTCCGGCAGTCATCATCGGCCTCGGCCTCATCGCCAGCCTCCAGCCGACGGGCGCGTCGGTGTCGTTCGTCGCCGATCCCGGCCTCGTCGCCCGCGGCGTCGCGGCGGCCGGTGTCGGCGTCGGTTTCGCGATGCTGGTCGCGGCGCTCGGGCCGGTACTCCAAGAGGCGGTCGATCTCGACCTGTTCCGGTTCGGGAGCGCCGTCGCCCTCGGGATGCTCGCGCTCTCCGTCCTCGGGGTGATGCCCACCGAGGCGCCCGTCGCGCTGGGTGTCCTCTGTGTGACCGCGGTGTTTGCCTTCGATCCGAGTGAGACGGCCGACGCGGCCGACGCTGCCGACGACGACGCGGCCGACGCTGCCGACGCTGACCAGAGCGACGAAGGCGGGGACGACAGTCCGCCCGCGGCCGACGACGACTCCACCTCCCCGTTCCCCATCGAGGAGGAGTCGCGGGCACCGTGGCTGTAGACGGCACCATCGACTCCGGGTTTTTACCGCTGGACGCGGATGAACATCTATGAGCGATCGAACGCGTGCCCGGGTGTTCGTCTCCGGCCGGGTCCAGGGCGTCTACTACCGGGCGAACACTCGCGACGCGGCGCGGGCCAGAAACGTCAGTGGCTGGGTTCGCAACCTCGACGACGGCCGTGTCGAGGCCGTCTTCGAGGGGAGCGCGGACGCCGTCGAAGAGATGATCGAGTGGTGTCACACCGGCAGCCCCGCCGCCACCGTCCGCGACGTCGAGGTGTCGTACGAGGAGCCCCGGGGCGAGTCGAGTTTCTCGATCCGGCGGTGACGGGACGACGATGAGTTCGCTCCCCGCTCGCATCGCCGGCGTCGTCGGTACCGTCGGTCTCGTCGTCACCCTCGGCGCCGGCTACCTGGTCGTCCGCGGGCCGTTTCTCGGCGGGCCGACGCTCGCGCCCCGGCCACTGCTCGCGACGCTCGCCGTCTTCATCGTCGGCGTGGCCGTCTTCGCGTGGGGAGCCACGCAGTACGCGCGCCTGTGATCACCGGCCGTCGTCGCGGAGGCCGTCCGAGATGGGGTGGAAGACGGCGGCGACGACAGCCGCCCCGGCGCCCGCGTCGTCGACGACGGCGTCGACGACTTTCGTTCCCCGCTCGCCGGTCCAGTTCCAATCCCGGAGGCTCCGGACGTCCGCGAGGTTGGCCGCGAGCGTCCGCTCACACGCCTCGACGGTCGGCCCGTGGTTCTCGACGAAGACGCCACCCTCCGCTGCCAGCTCCCAGCCGAGGCCGGCGGCGACCCGTTCGCCCGCCGTCGACGACACGTTCGACGCCAGCACCACGGCCACCAGATCGCCGGTCGTCCACCGATCCGGTTCGAGTGCGCCGACGCGGTCGACCGTCGCCCCCTCCGGGACGATCGAGGAGAGTTCGACCAAGTTGTAGTTGTGGACGTTCGCGCCGCTCAACGCGGCGTCGAAAGCGCCGAGTTCGGTTCGGCCCGACCCCGTCCCCCAGACGACTTCAATGGGCACGTGTCCCCCCGGATCGGCGGTCGGGCGCCGCGGCGACGGCTCGCGTCATCGGCACGCGCTTTGCGGTTGCGGCTCTTAGGGCTTGCCACTCACCGATTCCGAGAGACGTCGACTGGGTAGTGTTGAAATAAGCGAGTAACACTGTGAGCACCTCGAAAGCCCCGCCTCGCTGGAGTCGGGGGCCTCGCTGCGCGCGCTCCCTCCGGTCGCGTGC